>Ga0315913_1007761_pt1 | contig 12815 bp, 4 predicted proteins | sample MpolsnodulesMG_FD_207736 | JGI IMG/M metagenome (GOLD analysis project Ga0315913, IMG submission 207736) | Medicago polymorpha root nodule microbial communities from Los Angeles, California, United States - small nodules | ecosystem: Host-associated > Plants > Roots > Nodule | place: USA... | reverse complement strand
TAGCAAGTTATTCTATGAATATTTGTTAAAAGACACCAACTAATTTTTATGAAGGTGTTTTTTAGTAAAGTTATAACTAAAAAGTGAAAATCATAGCTTGAAGTGTGTTATTTAAAGACACCTTTATGGATGACTTCTAGCGAAATTCCATATATTATGTATTATCGTGACTCTAAAAAGTAATGGTGATAAGATACATGCTTTTTATTAATCTTCCATAGGAGTTTGTTTGGAATATAAAAATGTTTTCGAGATTTGGCGGTTGTCAATCTTAATAATTTGATTACAGACAAGGTACCGACCAATTGGAATTAAATATAGACTTTACATGCACGGTCTTACTCTTTACTTCCTCTAAGAAAAAGCACAATATTAATTATAAAAATAAAAAAAAATCAATACTAGACTACAATGTATTACCTCTGGTTTCACATATAAGAGGAAGAAAACATAACTAATGAGTTAGATCTAGTAGAAGGGTGGCAAAATACACTAGAGATGAGATACTGGAGCTCCGTAAATGAAACCTCAATAAGTTTTACATCATATAAGCTCTGGTTGAAACTAAAACTAGCTACTCGATCAATGCATTTGCTTTCCTCATGTTGGGTGTGCTTAAAAACAACATATTACTATAACTTTGAGAGGTCTTGAATATGACGAACCAAAATATAAGTATTTTTGCTAGGCTTTACAACTTCATGTTATCATATTAACCAGAAACTTAAGTCACTTTTCTACTATGATATGAGATGCGTATATCTTTATCTTCTTATCATTTGTATACATTCCCCATATTTCAGCTTGAAGGGTATCACAAGTTTCAATCCTTTGCATATCCCTTTTAAGTCATCGACCATCTGAATCCCGAAAAAATATTGTCGTATCCTGCAATGTTCATTGAACCCTTGTAAGCTCTATAACAATTGAGCTTGATCTAATCCCCAGGAAGATGCTTCCAACCGATGTAAACGGGCTCCTTTTGTCTACACTTTCCAATCAAGAGAGTATGCTAAAAAATCTCAATCTCTTTTGCCTTTCTAATAATCACCATGAGTGGATCATGATTGATTGGTTTTAATATTAAATTAAGAGTGGTTTTAGTACTATTTTAGATGTGTAATTCTTAAACGATTAGCTATAGTTCAATAATTAATCTCACATTTGTAGTTAATCTTGTTTTATCCAGGATGCAACGTAATTTAATGTCTGTCCTGAATAATTTTGAGTAGAGTTGTAAAACGTCATAAAACGAACAACCTAATCGTGACTCAATCCAATAATAACTTTGATGAAAAAATAATTTTTTTTTTAAAACGAGAAATTAGAAAGCTAACTATAACAATTTTAAAATTAAAAAAAAAAAAAAAAACGAACCGAATATCTATTGAGTTTTTCCGATATCAGAAAGTTTGTTAGATCAACTCTCCTGACTTTACCTAACAACCAATTCTAGCCTTGATGCTAGTAACTTAAAAATATTAACATACTCGTTGATTTTGTATAGAGACTACCAATCAGACAAATAGGTCTATATATGCTTTTTGATTTCTTGAGATCGATAATATTAAAGAAAAAACTTGGAGCACAATAGGAATGTCTAAATATCTAGTAAAATAAAAAGAATGTTTGATTAGTTTAAATGGCCGTTTTCTTTGTTTAATGAATAATGATAAATAATATATTTGTATTATATTATAGGGTAAATTACACTAACCTCTCCTGAGGTCTCTTTAAATGACAAAGACACCCCCTCTAGTTTCATATTTAGCACTAACCTCCCTTGATGTTATACACCGTTTAACTTTGTCAAATTATATTAAGAAAAAAAAAAACTCATGTTAACGTTGTCTATTACTCTCCTCCAAACCAAAATTTCCATTCCTCTATGAAAGCAACACAGGAAACATAAAGCTCATGTCTGTCTCTTTGGTTCTTGTCCATTGGATAGATTCCATTCTCGTACATCATGCTTTTGTGGATATCTATTGTCCTGTTCGTTTTGCTAGTATTGGAATCCAGGAACAAAAAAAGGGCAATTTTCATGGTACAATTTATTTGAATATTAAGTTTCGTCCCAAACCCATTTGCCTTTGGAATAATAACAAGCTTCAATTGATTGAAATTTTTGTGAATTGTAGGGAGGAAATGTGACAAAAATCAAAGCCAAAAAACCTTTTGACTAAAGGTTATAAAAAATGGTTGATAGAACGGACAAGAAAAGCTTAGAACTTTTTGCAGATATTCTATAGTTTAGAAGATGAAGATTATCATAACTAGAAAGAGAAAAGTAGCAGCTTTACTTCTAACGGATAATTAATGGTGTTAAGTTGTAAAGGGAGGTATCCGTCTAATTATTACACTTTGGGGGAGGTTAATGTCTATTATAAAACTAGAGATGGTGTATGTGTCATTTAATGAACCCTCGGGGGAGGTTAGTGTAATTTACCCTATATTATACTAAGAAAAAGTGTTTATGTTTTAAGGATGAAACAATTTTCCCATTTGGGTTTGGTTAATGGTAACCAAGAATAAAATCTCAAATTCGATTATTTCTTATATTAATTTTGGTGGATTTGTTTGACTTCGGTAAAAAAAAAATTTATTTTATTAAAATTGATAATTTACTGTTCTTATTCTTAATTGTTGGCTTCACAATTTGGACACACCTTTTTTTTTGGAATGGACGTGTTTTTTATCTAGGAGGTGATTAATATCTAGAGTGTAAAATATACAGTATATTGTAATTATTAGTATAATAAAAAAGTTGTCACACATTTTTGTGACCAAAAGCAAAAGCTCCAAAACAAAAGAGAAAACTAAAGAAAACTAATGAGTAAAGAGGGAGTACTTCAGAAAGGGCAGTGAAGAAATGTTAGAAAAAATAATAACAAGTTAGGTAGAATGTTTGTATAACTATTGTGTGATATGGTATATTTGTATTGGTTAGTGTTCAAGCCATGTGTATGCATATGGACTGTGGAGTGTGGTCAAAGGGAAAACCAACAACAAGTCTTGTAATTTAAGGCAATATACAAATATAACTCAGCACAATGTTAGGGTCAGTGTATAGTACCCTTTGGAATGTGTTCATGTAGTGTTTTTCTTATTACTTTATTAAGATGAACATGTAGTGTGGGTGGCTTGTTTAGAAATATCATTTCAAATTTAAATTGTTTATCAGATGTCAGCTCGGTCATAAAAATTTAAGTTTTAAAAGATAGTTTAAATTGGATTATTTGCAGACAAATTTTTGACACAGTCCTCCACTCAGAATAATTGTGATTGTTGAATCAAGATCAAGCAGTTTAGATTTCAGTGCAGATTTTTATATTTTATAAAATAAATAATATTGAAGTTGAAATATAGATTGTACAATCTCGATTAAAGGATCATGATTGCCTTGAATGCATGATTGCGTCAAATTTTGAACAGTTGAACTAATTTTTATTATCGGGACAACCCTGGCCCTAGGCTTGGGGTGTAACCGCTTAGTGAGCAGGTTTGTAGGTGGCCCAATGTTTTTATTTTATAGTATTGAGTTTATATAGCAAAACATTTTTTTTTATAGTAGGTGGTTTATATAACAAGGGCTAAGAAATTAAAGTTTTTTTAAGGGATAATTAAAGTTGTTTTCAAATCTTGTAAACCTACTATGATGTATTAAGGCGTACTCCTTCCGATCTCATATATAAGCAAATATTAATTTTTTAAATTTATTGAAAGAAAACCAACAGTTATTCAATGAATCTGAAAGAAAAGAAAAACTTTAATTATATATGGGATTGTATAGAGTATTTTTTGTGTGTTAACCCTCCAGTTTTTAGGGGAGGAGGCTCTGTTAATCCAAAGTTCGGTCAAAGTTATTAAAAGTCTGATCAAGTGTTGTTCGCCCAAAAATAGAACTCATATTTTTCTAAACAATATGTCATTGATGGAACTTATTAACCACTTAAGCGTTATTGTTAGGTCACTGTGGGGAGTATGTTATTATTGAACAATATTAATTCTCAAAATAGAATTCATATTATTTTTTATTTGGAAGAAGGGAATATTAATATAGAAAACAAATGGTTACATGTGATATGCAACAATATAGACAACCAATAGACTATTATTTGCACCCTTAATCACATAATTAAGGTGGCAGAATGGACAAAACTGATGTAAAATCCAGACATGTCCGTGATGTTGTTTTGGCCATTAATATTAAGATTCATTGAAAGTGAAGATTAAGCACATTCATTCCAAGCTTTGGAGGAATATAAGACTTGAGTACACTAGTGTATCAATCAATGGACTCGATAGACTTGTTCCTAATATTTTATGGATACTTGAAAAATCGTGAGAAAATAACCCTCACACATGCTATTATTTAATTTGAAAAATATTTCAATAAAAAACAAATGAAAAACATATTTCATTTAACATGCTCAAGTTTTAGAATTGGATATGCATTATGCACACTACTAAGAAAGAAAATAACACCTTTTTTACTTTCTTTCTTTATCTCACTATTTGTGCAAAACTAAACTTTACTAAATCAATATTATCAACATTTTATAAAAAGTTTATTTAAAGCATTCTAAAGCTAATCATATAGTAGAGTGTCTTTGTACTTGCAAGTAGTACTATTAAAGTTCAAAAGAAGAATCTAACAACTTTAATAACAAAAATAAAGTCATAGAGAACTAAAAAGATGAAAATTAATAACAACATATTTATATTCTTTATTTTATTTTTTAAAGAAAAAATGTATTTAAACATGTTTAGTCTTTTTGCCGTACCTAAATAAACTGTCGGTAGAGAGAAATATGATCCTCACTTTTGTAATTAAAGAGAGATGTTTCTTTCAAGTCGACAAATTCCTCCCTTTGTGATACATAAATTGACTTGATAAATATATGTGTAAATGAAATTGAGTCATGAACAGTTATTTTCATTACATAAAGTATGAGACATTGTCCCTTATTTCTTCGAATACATTGAAATTACAAAAACATTCCTAACTGTGTTTTGTATTAACAATATTATAGATCAAATTGATTAATAAGAACTATATTCGAGAACCAAATTATTTAAAAGAAAGACATATTCGAAAATATTGTTTTTTGAAAATTCAAGAATTAAACTTGATGTAGGCAAATTGACCGCATGTATTGAAGATGAAGTGACGCGTAAGAAAGACTCAATGGAAATAGTGTAGATTTGACATTCGATCTCCGATTGACTCGAATTATACCTTTTTGAAAAGGCAATTAAACTCGATTTAACCATAAAAAGTCATCTGAAAGCCTAAAACCAGATTTTTATTATTTCAGCATAACTTCATTATTTTTTTGGTTTTTGTTTCAAATTGTTATTTCCGACCCATTAGGGTTTGTTATATTCCTAGTATTTAAGCTAAACATTTGTAGCCTAAGCGACAGTTTTTCATTCAATAAAATTATAGAGAACTTTTCTCAATTTTATTGATTCCAGAAACCCCTTTTGACAAATTTGTCACTTGCAACTTGTTTGTTTATCTTTTAGATTTAGTGCTTGTTAATCTTTGCTTCCGTTCTGCATCAAAACTAACTAAGGAAAAATTCATTTAAGTATACATTACATTATAATTTTAATATATCCAAAAACTATTTTGACAATGTCTCACATATTTAAGGAACAATATTACTTTTTTTATTTCTTATTTTAATAAAATTTGCAAACATTCAAAAGACAGTCTCTAAGTGGGTAGGTACTTGTCATATACCTCAAAATCAACAACAGCCATGAGTTACTAGGACGTTTCTATATGATCTATATGAAGCATGAAAAAATTTCATTTTTTATTCATAATTGGTAGTTATATATTTGGTATGTAAAACCATAACCCCAGCTGCTATGAAAATGATATAACACCATATGAATACATGCAATTGGAAGACACAATGCTTCACATAAAGGCAAGGGTCAAAATAGGCATGCCAATACCATTATGAGTACGCAATTGGCAATAGGTGTCGTTTTGTATACCCAAGTCAAACATCCATTCGGATTTGATACTCACTTCCATTTTGCTTAAATAGACATACTTTTGGCTTGAAATTGACACATTGGACAAGCTCTTTCAGCTACCATACCCATAAACAAACAGAGAAATGATATTTGTATAATATTTTTTAATAATTTTTTGATAATTTTCTCTCTTATACTCACATTATGTTTTTATTCTCTCTTTTCTTTTTTCTCTCTTTATTGTTTTTGACCAATCATAAAAGAGAAAAACAAAGTTGTCATGAAAGTTGTAAAAAAGAGATGTACAAATATCACTATTCAAACAAATATTACATTTGTTTTTTATTATAAGATTCTTTTGGAAAAAAATTGTTCTTTTTTATAAAACCTCTTTTGTATTTTTAACTATATTAATTTTTTTTTAATCAACAATAAATACTATGTTTAAAACATAAACTAACTATTTTTTTAAGGATAAAATTGTAAACACAAGAATAATTACAAACAAATTTAATATCAGTACGGTACTTTCTTGATTCCAGTGATCTAACTAAAATGGTCTTAAATGACTAAAATAGTCTTGTGTGGAGACAGAGGCAGTAATAAGTTAGGATCACAAACTTATAATTTCTTACTCATAAAAAAAATAATTCCTACTTGCTTCTTAATTTTTCTAGAATTAATGTGTAATATGTATATCATTTTCTTCAAATATCAGGCACACATATTTTAGAACTTAAATAAAGGTTTTTAGAAAAAGAACTTAAATAAAGGGATTATAGCCTTTTTTTTTTTTGTGGTGTTCAGGGTTCGAACCCCGGACCTTACATATATTATGCATTGTCCTTATCAAATGAGTTAAGCTCACGGAGACAACTATTTTTTTCTCATTGCTAATGAATGAGGTTTTATATTTATGATGTAATATTTTTTTAATCTTAATATTTTGATTCTCGGGTAAAAAGGGCTTTAACAATTTGAAGTTTGTTTGTGAAATAACTAAAATATGATAAATAGTTGTTTCCGATAGAATTCGAACTTGATCTTCTGAAAAATCCTTCCTTGCTTTGGACTAGGCTCAAGTAGACTCCACAAAATGCACCACATCATAGAGGTTATGTGCTATAGAGGTGCACCAACGACACACCACAACTAATCGACCAACCATTCTGTCATCGACCGGTCAAGATCAGGATGATCCAAAAATCACGCAAGATCTTTCTCGACTTGTTTTTAACCCCCGCCTTCATATACCCTATCTATTAAAGAATACTAACATAGGAAAATTTTCCACACATTATATTCTAAAACCTCACACTCACCTCAATCACAAATTGACTTGAGCACCGGTGTATTTTCGGTCCCACACCCATAACATAGGAAATTAACCAATGTCCTTTATCACGTTTTCGATTGATTTAAGTATACTTCAAACCACTTGAGTTGTTGTGACTATCCATAAACGGTAGTCGCAACATAATAGAGAGAGAGAGAGAGAGATAAAATTTAAGCTTTGGCCATATGCTCAATGCGTACTCTTTCTTAATAACCACATGCATAAGCAAAGTATAAGATAAGCGAAGAACAAAAAACAGTTTAACTAAAGAGTAAACGAGGACCAATGAAATAAAATTGAATAAAAAATTAAAACATATAGCAACTAACATATGTCTAGTCTACGAATGGATTATATTTTTAATGCTAACACTATAAAGAAAAAATTCTTCTCCAATAAGATCTCTTTGAACATGTTACAAAACTTTTCTAGTCAACAAATTACCTTTAACAAAACTCTACCAATGTTCTGTATCAGACTCCCTCCAATTTATAAGTGATAAAGTCCACTCTTTAATATATTCAATTCAATATTTATCTTTGCATACAATTATAGCGTATTCTATTCATAGTTTATTCATTTACTTAGGGATCACTGAAGATTATATTATAGTTTTTTATATGACTTAATTCCAGCTAAGTCATTAGGAGAGTCCCAAGAATCATCACATTGAGCAAAAATCACACAAGTTAGATTTTTCACCATATTTTCATTCAAAATTTTAAAGTATAGGGTCTTCGCACTATATGTTGTTCAATATCCACTTGTTCATGCCATGTATGACTCTTACTCAAACTTGATGAAAACAACCTACCATTTAAGGGTGAGTTCATTCATTCATATGAGTAGGGCTCCCCCTCAATCTCATTTAAACCATATTTGCTAAGTGAGTGTCAATTTGCTTAGTAAATTAAGGCACCATTAGTTACCTAATGGATGAACCGGCAACTACTTCACTCGCTATTAACTTCAATTCGCTAAGCGAGCACTTGTCCACTTGGTGAATCCTCACTTTAATACAAAAAATAAATAAAGCAACTCATAACAGAAAATTAACATTTTTGTATAATTCCAAAGAGAAATTATATTTGTACAACCACTTTATGACAACTTGTTGACAACTCTCTGTATAGAATAATTGTTTTATTTTAGTACAAACGCCCTATCAAATTTCACTATTTCATTATTTTTGTGAATAAATATTGAGATCTAAATAGAATGTTGAGATCTTTATACTGACAATATGTAAAATAAAATCAACCTTAAAAAAAGAAAGATAAGAAGCTAAATTCAGAACCTTCGAAGTAGGGCAACGTGGCCTAGCATGCGGGAAAATGCCCACAGTTAAGGTTGGCCCAATGTAGCATTTTGTTGTTGTTGATAAAACAAAAGGTAGCATTTGTTCCTATATATACGTGGGGACGTTCATGATCAATATGTGAGGATAATGCTCACAGTCTTGTACATATATTCATTGAGGTTCAGGCGCACAACATAACATGTTCAAGAGCGTTAGCATGCTCTCCAATGGGGTAGGATTGGACAAGATCTGCTTACCGGCCCAACCCCAACCCAGCACAACTGGCAATACAACTTTACATTCAGGTGGATGTGTCAGCAGTAGGTCAATGGCTTGTGGAAAGCAGGAAAGATTGATGTGGATAAATTTGAATCTTCGAAAAATAAAAAAATTGCCAGCGATCAAACCCGAATGAAAAAAGTAGTAAATGATGGCGAGTTGGATATAACACGTTGTCAACGAGGCCATGTGAATTACAAATGATGGTGTGAGTGCAAATGACGAAGATTAATGATATGGATGTTTAAGGGTGAGACGATGGAGAAATGTTAAGATGAAATATCCACACCAAACATTAGATTATTATCGACTGGCCTGAAACCTTTAGTAGGTTTGAAATTACCGATGACTTGGGTGGTCGGAACGAGAGTATGTTTTCGTTGACATTATTGATCAATAGCCCATTGATATAGGGAAACGGTAATCGACAGGCCAAGTCTTCAATTGACGTGAAGTCAATAGAAGTGATTTATGTTTATCTGATTTTATTTTAAAAACAGATTTGATGTAAAACTTGATATAAGTTTTTCGACTCAGTGCAAAAATTATTTTTATTACTTCCAGTTGGACCTATATTTTTCAACTTGGTGGAAAAACTACTTTTGATGACTTCTAATTTGACCAATATTTGAAGACAAAACTATTTTTTGTATGGACATTAAGTATTTGACAAAAAATACAATGCAAACAAAGTGTCATAAAAGAATCTCTAATAAGACCCACCATAGCAGGAAACACCAGAATTGAAAATTATATTTCCATTCTTATAGGATGTAAGACTAATTGCCAATGAACAAGCAAGTTGTACCAAATTTTATTTGTTCTTCATCCTTCAACTCAGAATACATGTTGCCTCAACCTTTTAATCTGAAATTAAACAAGTTAAATATCAATAATATATCTATGTTCAAGTTAACTCTGACAATACACAACTTAACAGGTTGTTGTTTGTGATGTGTTTTCAATTAAATTCATCATATTTATATATAGTTACAAAAACCTCCAAAACTTTATATTACTTTTGTTTTTTTCCCCACTCAAGTCTCATTTAGTATTTGACTACACAGAATCTCACATCACATGTTTTTCCCTTATTAAGAGCAAGGGCACATGGCTGCTTCATTGGTTTATTATTTGGTCACACACATGGACCACTTGGCATATGCAATTTAAGGCAATTCTGCCAAACATTTTGTCTGAATTAATCACTGTCACTGATTCTTCATCATTCAACATCATTGAAGCCCTATCAGAAAGGAAAACGCCATCCCTTTATGGAAAAAGGAGGCAGCATATGACATTGTTATATAAAAATAGTTAGGCTTATATTCTTGGTTCTATATATAGAAGCCCTATTATATATGCTATAAGGTCACATGAAAAATAACTAGGCTAATATTAAACATACATTGCAGTCTTAATTAAGTTGCCAGTTTCCATTTTTGTTTTATAATTTTCAATAACTTTGAGTTAAAATATCCAAGAGTTTCGTTCCAGCTCAATGAACAAATATAAAAGTACAATACATTTTTGTTAGAGGAGTCCAGTTGCACAGGAACAACAACAGGCTAATGATCAAGACATCTAAGAAAATTGAACACCACATCTCTTTCAAAAACCTTAAACTTTTGGGTATAAAGATCATCTCTCATTTTTTTTTGTTCCGTTCACCTCATTCATAATCAAGGTAAGACAAATTCAAATCAATTGAACACACCGCATGACTTAACCACCAAATAGACTTATACAAGATTCCGTTACACCCACATCTACTCTCGCTCCCCTGTCAGCTTTGATACCACTTGATAGAGAATTTAAGAGAATACCGGGAGCAACAATGAGCTAATGATCAGTATCCATAAGAGACCTAGAGACCACATATTCACCCCATAACTTTAAGTTATTGAGTATATGTCACCTCTCATATATTATATATTGAACTCATTGATAATTGATATGAGACTAATCACTCACATTTAAATTCCAATAATTTTGAATATTGAGCATTGGTTCAATGCCAACAGTTGGGATAAATAAATGCTTGTTGTATCCCTTTGAACAGCTTATTGTAATAATAAATGGAGCAGCCAAAAAAATAAAGACAACAAATTGGGTATGGCTAAGACTTATGTCTGTATGGAATATAGTTGGTTAAAGGGTTTAAGGTCTTAAATATAAACTTGATTGTAGCGTCTCTTTAGATGCATAGAGTGAGGTGGTTGTTGATTATCATCCATCCTTAAAAAAAATAAAAAATAAAAACTAGTACAATGTGTAATGGTGGAATGAACCTTTCCCAGCAACCTCATTACTTAAATGTTGATGAAAACAACATTTAAAATTAAGAATGATTCAATCATTTGAACATATAAAAAAGTAACAATTTCACACAAATAGTAAAAAAAAAAGAAGAGAATGTTATTTTGAACAAATAGCAAGATAGTTTAACTAATGAAAATATGTTTTTCTTTGATACGACCCTTTGTGAGAAAGAATCAAGCTCAAGGGAAAGTAAGTAATAAAGTGTACAAGTTAAAAAAAAAATCAGATTTAATTTTTTTCTGCCATTTCATTCATCATGCTGTACCTATTGACAAGTAGCTACACCTCAGTGCTAAGACACTAGCAGAAAAGGTGAAAGCTAAAAACCTATGAAGCACGGACACGGCTAATCTAAAAAAACGCAGGACACAACTATATATTTTACACCAGAGCAGAGTCGCATCCGTGTCCGACCAAATAGATTTTTTTTGTTGGATACGGCTGAATCCGCATCTGACGCGAATCGTACCAGTGTCGCACGCGTGTCCAAGTCGGAACCGCGCCGGACACGGCGACATGCCAGATTCCCGCCACGTCTGTGCTTCATAGCTAAAAACTAAAAAGGGCATAGGAAAATAGAATTGGAAATGTGCTAATACGCTAACAGAATATGTAACAACCAGAAGTGGAGACCTTAAGCATAGTCCGCAAGTCCAATCTCTTGGAGTATCTCCCAGCTATGTATCATTACTCCATCTGTCCACAACAACTTTGTCATTACGGCTGTGATCACAAAAAGCCTCAAGAAATCAGCCATAGCAGCTATATCCGTTATAGATACTATAAAACCAGAAGGTACCAGGCAAAATACTCGATGATTCTATCACCAAGGTTTATAACTATCTTTAAAGGCATCATCTTTTCCACAATTACCAAAAAGCCTAAACAAATATCGTATTTGGAAGTAGAAATGATTCTGTTCTGGAAGCTATTGACGGAAAATAGTCAATTGTGCCACCAATACTTCCAGTTCACGCCAACCTAAATTGGCTATCCATGTCCCAGGCGCTCAAACTCTAGTTGTCTGGCAAAGCCAAAATTACCCAAGCAAGCATTATGATGTGAATCAAACACTTCTTTAGCAAGAGAGGTAACAATTACCTAATTGAATATCCATCGTAAGTTGATCGTAACAACTTGATGGAAATAGTGAAAAATTCCAGAAAGCTTTGTATATCTGTCGACATTAAGCAGCAGAAGAGAGGCAACCTTTACCTAATTGAATATCTGTCATAAGTTGTGGGTTTAAGCAGCAGAAAGCTTTGACATTAAGCAAGTGATTATTAAAATCATCAATTATACTAAGTGGATCTCCTAAGGAATAGCACAGTAATAAGGATTGGGACATCGAATAGTATTATGTAGGAGCTCTGGGGTCTGAATTCTGCTACTAACAAGTCCCTCTCCCCCTAACATATCAACTATTTCATTTTAAAAGAAAACACAAAATTGTCCTTGGTTTTTTTAAAAAAAAAACAAGGGTATTTTTGACATTTTCATCAAACCCTAAAAAAGGTCAGCTTCTCTCTTCCTTCTTTCATTCTTATGCAAAACGGCGTTTATCTGCAAAACGCATCTTCT
>Ga0315913_1007758_pt1 | contig 12817 bp, 7 predicted proteins | sample MpolsnodulesMG_FD_207736 | JGI IMG/M metagenome (GOLD analysis project Ga0315913, IMG submission 207736) | Medicago polymorpha root nodule microbial communities from Los Angeles, California, United States - small nodules | ecosystem: Host-associated > Plants > Roots > Nodule | place: USA... | reverse complement strand
GAACAACACAAATTAAATCCGTTAAAAAATTAGTATTCTTTTCTCTATTGTTTTAAGTTTAATCATGCATGCAGTACTAATTTGCTACTATTTTTTCCCGATATGAGTACTAGTTTGTCATTATTTAGATAGCAAAGACACTTATTTGAGCAACAACAACCAATATACTTAAGATCCATTTTGCACTAAACAAAGTGATGATTCTTTTTAAGTTTTTGGCGTTTCTTTTTTCTATGAATACACACTTACTTTTACTTAATTTATAAGAATGACTATTTTTTATGTTATTTACAACTAAAATAGATGATTATTATTGCTTAAAAATCTTGTTTTTCTATTGAGGGGTCATTTTTAACATTTGAACATGGCCTTCGATTTTATCGGAACGGCCCTCGCAGGTGGTAGTAGCAATTGTAGTGCAATTTTGGTTGGAAATTACTACCGTTCTTTGTTTCATTGTATGAAGATTGAAGAGCAATTTTTATTTAATTTCTATTGGAGGTACATTTCTTGATGACTTCAGATTTGTTTTGGTAAGCTTCTGTTTGTTGATTTGTTCAACTTCTATTTAGGATGGTTAAGTATAATGTTTCTGCCGTAGATGGTTAAGAATTGTTTTTGTGAGCTTCTGTCAATGATGGTTAAATCTTTGATTTCTGCTCTACACCCAACAAGTTTTTTGCTCCCATCTATCCAAACTGACCAAAATACCCCTGCGCTAGTTAACTAACGCAAGTGTAAATCAAACGTGACATAATTTTACACATGTGTGACTTAAGTCACGCTGCATGAGTTAACTCACCCGATTATTACACCCGCGTGAGTTAACTCACGCTAGTTTATATTCCAAATTCAAGTGAATTGCTAGCAGCCAAGCAAGGCACATGGGAGCCAAAGTGAATTGAGAGGTTTTAACCATAAAAAATAATTGAAATGGGACATGCCATTATCAGTGATGTATGTACTCACATACGTAACCTGTACATAACCTGCCTCGTGGCTTCATTTGGCTGTACCATTGTTTCTTTCACATCCTTAATATGCTTACAACACAACAAACGGCATAGCATTATACTGATTTGTTAATATTTTTCTTCGGGATTATTAACATTTGTTGTTTTTTGAAGGAGGATGTATCTTCAAATAACTACATGCATGTAAGCAGCCTATAGTCTAACAACACAACAGACGGCATAGCATTATACAACTCAAAGTTGGAAGAGAGAGGACAACATTAATAGCATGCATGACAATTGCAACTGGCGTGAGTTAACTCACAGGGTTGTAACACCTGCGTGAGTTAATTCATGCGGCGTGACTTAAGTCATGTACGTGTAAAAACTAAGTCATGTTTGATTTACACTTGCGTTAGTTAACCAATACAGGGGTATTTTTGAAAGTTCAGCTGGGTGGGAGCGAAATGTGCTGGGCGAAGAGCAGTAATCTAAATCTTTTCCCCGTGAGCTTCTTCCATGGATGGTTAAGCCTTTTTACTTCTGCCCTATGATGGTTAAGCCTTTTTACTTCTGCCCTATGGTGGTTAAACACTCTTTAGTCTTGTCGTGCTTTCTAACCTAGCCTAAATAATTTTCTGTTGTCTCATTTGAAATGGAATAAATATAAGTGAATGACAATCTCTTCAAAAATTTGGAGTTTATCTTCAGAAACATATATTTTAACATAGGTTGAAAGATGTTACTATGTATTATTTTTTTATTTTACTTTTTTGGAGTACAAAAGGGCCTTAGCCCAGTTACTATGTCATTATTAAACACCTGCTGGATCGCTTCCTAATTCCAAGTCTTCGATGATGGATGTATTAAGATATTAAAAAAAAAAAACTTGCGCATAGTGAGCCCTTAGAATATTATTATCGATTTGAGCCCCTTTCACCAGCCAAGGTTCATTGAGAATATGAATGAAATTACCTATTCTGATGCACCAGCGCGCCCCACCTCAGATAATGAAACGAGCATTCAAAATACTCTGCCACACATAACTTGGATTATGGCCCAAAATAGCAGTCATATAACTACGGAAGTATCGCACTTTGAAGATACGTGAAACCAAGAATTAGGCTATGTTTGGATAACTTGAAAATACCAGAGCGGAACGAAACAGAATAGAATGGAAATGAATGGAATGGAACGGAATGGAATAAAAGTTTCATTCCATTGTTTGAATATTTTATGACGGAGTGGAACTAACTTCCCACTCCATTGTTTGTATTAATAATGTACTTCATTCCATTGAATACACCCCAAATTGAATGGAATGAAAATTTGGTTAAATTGGTGGTATTGGATGGAATGAGTTCCATCACACTCCATTCCATTCCATTACTTTTTTACAAAACCAAACAATGGAACATGGTTCCATCCCACCCCATTCCATTCCATTCCACCACTCTCCATCAATCCAAACATAACTATGTCTGGAATTTCCAAGCTTGTTTTCCTATCATCGTCAGATTAAAACCTGTTAAATTTTTGAAACTCATACCTCCATGTATCTTATGCATTTGACATCTTCTCCCACGACATCCAATTGCTGCCTCAATTGCTGCCTCCACTAGAAATAGTTCATCATTTTCTCAATAGTATATATAATAATAGAAGTTGGTAGAATAAACATTATAAGCTCTTAGAATAAACATTATGATCATAAGTCCTTCATATTTCCCTTCTCATTTAATGATTTTTTTATCAACCAATCAATTTTGATTTAACCTCTGATTTTTTTATCAATGAAATAGGGTGCAACACTGATTTTGATCATAAGCTCTTGACATGCTTCAAATAAACATTTACAACTCCAAGAATTTATTTTATGCCACACCATATCCTTAATTAACATAGGAAAACACAACCATGCAATCTCGCCCAATAATCGATGACAATCTTAATGTTGTTAGAAAGTTCAAAAAAGAAACACATGAACAGATCCCTATAATTTAACCAAGGCACACAACTATGATTTTAACGGACCTAATATTTTTCATTTTATCTGGAGTTGAACATATAGTCATTCTTGCTTTTTTTTTTTTGTTTTTTTAGAGAATAGTCATTCTTGTTGTTGTCAAACATAGCAGTCTTCATTATTATTGTTTCCATTTGCAAATTTTAGCTATGTGTGCTACATTTAATGTGTCGTTGAGGAATGTAACCACACATTGTGTTCAAATCATTTGTAATGTTCTTTGTTTCAATAAATGAAATTATGTGTTTACCGTAAAAAAAAATTAAAAATAACGTTGAGACAACCTCATAGACCAGGTTTTGCTGTTGTAGTAAATGCATGCAGTTTCACGCAATTTATTTATCTCGATCGTTCATCTAAGATTAAACGATTGAGACAAAAAAAAAACCGTATCTTTTTTGTTTAAACAATTTCAGCCATCCAATTGTGATTGGACGACTATCACTAATTACAGCATCCAACCTCATTTACATACACTTATCTTATTGTTATGCAAATTTACTATTTAGCAATTTAGTGGTTTATAAGTGACGATTGAAATACTCAAATCGAGCCAAACTGCAATATATATGTTCCCATTTACTTTATACATACACCGTTACTGATTTGTTGTTAGAAATTGTTAGATGACTTGATAGAAATTGTTAAAAGACAGAGGTTGATTCGAGAGGGAGGCTTTGGTGGGGTCGCTCTCCTAGAGAGTAGTGGCGAAACCTGGATTATTACAAAGCTTGGGCAAACAAAATTTGCAACACATTTATAGGTGTTTACATAAGAAATTGCAAGAAAATAATAAAAAATCTAAAGAAATTGCCCAATTTATAGGGGTTTATATAATAAATTCAGAGAAATTTACATAAGAAATTGTAAAAAATTTGGGTCAGAGCCCGGGCGCGTGCCCGGGGTCGCCTGGCGGTGAAACCGCCACTACTTGAGAGAGATCTTCGATAGCACTGGATGGAGGTTTGATGGCTTGTTGTGTGGTTTGGTTACTCTTTCAACTCTCCATTGAAAACCACATCAGAATCTAGGACAAAATGAAGAAAAAAAGTAAAGGGATACTAGGAGTACCTAGGAGTGTACTCCCATGTAGGGAAGGCGGACTGAGATGTGATGTGAAACCCTATACAGAGCTCGGGAGGAGAGGTAGAGAGAATTGAGAGTATATTTCTCTAAAAGTCAACTTTCTCTCTTCCTTGTCTCAACATTATTGACAAGTGTAAAGTTGTTATTTTATAAAGGAAAATATTAAAGAGTGTCATTCGAACATTGATTAAAAGAACAAAAATGCAAATATTGTATTGAGAAATGGTGAAAAGTGATGAATTCAACTTGTTAAAAGTTAAAAGTTGTTGATTTCAATTTAAACGTACTGCGTTTGATTTCCTTAAGACACTTGTTAGCATGATCTTTTTATAAATAGTGTTTAAGAATTGAGCATGATATAACAAGTTATATCGTTGTTCATAAGATATATCTCAACTTACGAATAGCGATATTATTAAGCTAAGCATCATCATTTGGATTCAAACTCGGAATATCGTTATAGAATCCAAATAAACTTAAACTATGAAACTAAGAAAATTAGAGGTTCTAAACTAAAAAAGATAAACGATATAAAAACTATCAACTAAAATAAGAGATATTTCATCATTCATTTTTATTCTTTTTCTAACGGGAGAATAGTTCGGTGTAAAGTATTCTAAATAAATCATAACCATCTATGCAACATAATCTGAAATACCCTAAAATAGTACTAAAAACATATAAATTAAAGCAAAATGATAACTTGTGCCCTTGAGGCACATACTAAAATATTAAAATATACTTAAAAAGATATTTTAACTGATAGTCTATTGGACCAACTAAACCTTCTATCACTTGCGGTTTGTGTGTGCGTTTCTGGTGCTGATAGTCACTCGTCTTCAAATGAAAAAAATATATAAATTGTTGTGCTGTGAGGCTACTTAATTATCAAGATAGTTGTGAAGTAATGAATTTTTAATTCTTATGATTTAGGAGGAGGGCGACGACTCTTTCGAGGCTGTGAGTGTGGTACTGCTGGAATGTAAATTTCGGGAGGTTTATACCGAGGTGGCAGCAGCGCTACATGTCTAGGTGGCGGAGGTGGACTGTAATTGAATCCATTGGATCGTGCAGACTGATACTTGGGATTAATATTTCCTTCTACGGTAAGAGTGATAATTGCTAGCAACAAAATTAGCACGGATGCTAAGTAAGACATCTTTCCACCCTTCTTATTTGTGATAAGTTGCATGAAACAAATAATTTGTGTATATACAAGCTTTAGAGTTGAGGTTATTTGTAATGACAGCTTTCTAACAATTACCTAGGGAGCGTAGAAAAATGTAATTATCGACATAAAAGTCAGGAAAAAGTAGTTCATTTTTCCAAAGAGTAGTTAAACACGTACTTGCGGACGTTTTTGACCGGCATCAACCTTGTTAGACTTTTTAAAAACTAGCTAAGAGTGAGTGACCTTCTTAAAAAAAAAAATGTAACCTTTGATATTTGTATAACCATTTTGTGACAATTTTTTATCAACCATCTTTTTTATACTCATATTATGTTTTCATTTTCTCTCTTTCTTTTTCTCTCTCCATTGTTTTTTACCAATAGAAAGAGAGGAAAAAGAAATTGTCATGATAGTTGTCAAAAATGGTTGTTCAAATATTACTACTCTAAAACTATACAACCCCCGTCTCAAATATAAACAACGATTTAATTTTTAGATTCTTTCATTCATTAAATCATTGATGTTTAGTCTCTGATTTAGATAAAATAAATTATGACTTTTTCTATTCACACCCCATGTATTTCTGGTTACACTCAAATTTACTTAAAATTTTACAATAATACCAAAATTGTTCTATTATATAAATTTTCATAAAATCTTGACTTTATTCATTGTCATTCTAAAATTTCACCCTCTTTCACACACAAACAATCGTCGATTAAAGATTAAAGATTGACTCAAAACATTTTTCATTTATACTTTATTGCATATAAGTTTGATGGTGCAGCATGCACGCTTTAACGTTAAACAACATTGTTGAGGTTAACTTAAATTCGGTTTAAGGAGATATATGTAAACTTACATAACCTACTTAAACTGAGTTTACATGTAGATACTTAAAATAAAATTACGTAGAATCATTAAACAAAGTTGAAGAGGTTAAATCAAAATTGATTGGTTAATAAAAAAATCATTAAATGAGAAGGGAAATATGATGATGCCACGTGTACTATTTATTTTTAAGAAGACTTTTGTATTATATAAAGATAAAGATACACCGAATAAATTGTATAAATAGGGGTGTACGTGGTTCAGATAAAATTAATGAAACTGAAAAAATCAAATAAAAAATTATATAATATTTGTTGGTTCAGTTCAAAAACCGAACCGAAAGAAATCAAACAAGATTGGTTTAGTTCTTGGTTTTCAATTTTAAAATCCAATGAATAGATGAATTGAACCGATAAACTCATGAAGACCCCGTTTTGGCTTAGTTCTGACCCTAACAACAAACAAATTGACACTTGTACACATTTAATAAGGTTGTGTTTGATTGGGGGTTGAGGAGGTGAGGGAAGATAATATTTTGAACTTTAGTTATTTGGTATAATCTTTAGGAGTGGAGGGGAGCAAAACCCATATTTTGCTTCCCCATATTGAAGCATTTAGAAAGGAAATGAGATATGGTGTTTAAACTTTGGAAAATGTTTCATGTTATTAGAAAGTTCAAACAAGAAAACACATGAACAAATCAGATCCCTATAATTTAAACAAGACACACAACTATGATTTCCTTCTCTTACGGAGCTAAATTTTTTCATTTTATATGGAGTTGAACATATAGTCATTCTTGCTGTTCTTGTCAAATTATCTTCCTAACATTTAGCAGTCCTCATTATTATTGCTTGCATTTGCAAATTTTATTTCCTCTCAATTTTTTTTGTTTGGTTATTAAATATTCTAGTTTGTTTTATATTTCTCGTTAAATGTTTGAGCCTTGAGGTGAATAATTTTAAAACACAAAGAAATAAAAAAAAAACACAATTCAATTAACTATAAACAACCCCCTTAAAAAAAATTAACTATAAAACGTAAAAAGTTACAAATCCTTGTTATATGTAACAAAAAAAAATTGTCTATAAGAAAAGTAATAATCACTTTGCTACGTGTGCGTGTGCTGTGTGCTGAGTAGTCATAATAATCTCTCAATATATCAAAATTTTAAAATTGTGTTTGATTGTGCATTATATTAGTGAAAACAATCATTGACGCTAAAATAATTTTTCAATATCATAATGACTCTTTTCATACAGGGACTGTAATGTTAAAAAGTAAATACTTATAAGGATTAATATAATACTTATCAGAGAATATTTTGACTAATGAACTGCTTGATCAAAGACTATTTTAAAATTTCAATATATAACTATTATGATTACTCATTACACATTCAAGAGGCAACTAAGCAACTATAGAAAAAAGAATCAATACTATAAGGTTCTACTCAATGATAATATTAATTTTACATCTTTACTCGGGTTTCAATCGGGTTAAAACAAAATCATGGACCTAACCGTTTCAACCCATTTTGAGCTTCAACAGAATCAGGTTCAAAATCCAGAACCTTCTGAAACAATTTCTTCGCCTCTTCTCTCATTCCTTTCCATTCATAACACTTCCCCAACAAACACATCGCTTCCAAATTCTCACATTCTTCACCACCACTCACTCTGATCGCCTCCACAACATCCTTCATCGCCGATTCAACTCTCCTTCTCCGATTCACCTCAAGTTTCATCTCCGCCCTAAACACCAACGCATCAGCACGCTCCTCCGGTGAAAGCATCTTCGCCGACGGAAGAGAAAACGCGGTGTCAAGGGATTTAATAGCGGCGGTGCGGTGGTTCATGAGGTGAAGAGCTTTGGCTCGAAGGATGTGAACGGAGGGGTCTTTGGGAGAGATAGAAAGGGCTTGATGGGTTTCTGAGAGAGCGTTTTTGGCGTGTTGGGAGCGGTTTGTGGTGGATCGGGCCCGGTTCAGGTGGCGGGTTGCTTGGTTTAGGTGGTGCGTTGGTTCGGGTTGATGGGTTTTGTTACGGGTTCGGGTTTTGGTGTGCGTTTTTTGGTTGCGGAGATAGTGTGTGAGAAAGAAGAGTGATAAGGTTAGGATTAAGATTCCGAATTGAATTAAAACCATTGTTAATAGCTCTTCTGGTTTTTCTTCTTTTCTTACTTTAAGGAAATGAATGAATGATCTTCATTCAACATATATTCACAATTTTTTATTGATTTACTTAACAAATATTTTTAACATATGATTAAAGTTTTTTTTTTAATAAGTGAAACTAACCCATTAAAATTGATAGAATAATCGAACATTAGATTTTGAGAGGACCTTGAAAGGAATATATTTCAAAGTTTCAAACGAACAACCAACTAAAATTGGTTAGATCATTAAATATATTAGATTTCAAACTTATTCACAAACATGTGAATCAATCAACTGAGTCATTCATTGTGAGACAAAGAGTAACATAAGACCATTTACAATAAGGGGTCCTTTTTTCTATTTAACACCATTGTGACATCAAAGAATTTAGTGTATGTTTGGTTGAGCAATGACAATAATTGATTTTTAGTGAATTGATTTTGTAAAATTGTATTTGAATAAAAACAAGTGATTGTAAAGTGATTTATATAAAAGTGGATTTAACATTAAATTTAAAGCTAAAATCAAATTGTAGAAGGCAAAAGATGCAAATTTTAACATCAAGTAGAATCAATTATATAAGCAAAATCAAATATCCTTTAATTCATCCAAACGTGATAAAAATCAATTCTACAACCTGTACATACGTTTGATTCTCCAAAATTGAAATCAAACATATGCACCATATTTCCTATTATTTTCAGATCTCACATACACAGTTTTAACGTTAAGCATCTAAATCGGGTTTTACATTGTGAATGCTCTCAAAGTAACTCCATTAAATTATCATATATAGATATTAAATATTAAATATAGAGATCAACTTCATAGATTAGTTACCGTAAAAAAAAAAACTTTATAATTTAACGGAGTTTGAAACCAAATTAAAATGGTCATAATTTTAAGGATTATCCCGAATGTGCCGTAAAATGGTAGATATTGTAATGTTGGATAATGAGAAAGAAGGAAATGCTATCGAGAGGTAATAAATAGATCATTTGGATGTGTTTACTAGCTTTAGATAAGATCTCTGGCGGAGGGACTTGTTTATTTTAGGAGCCACCTTATGAGGTGGTGTAGGTTTTAGTTTCTAATCTTCTATGCAGTTTTTTTTAGGGGATATAGCTTTTCTTTTTTACTTTTTCACTTTTTTGGCCCCGTTGTATTCCAAAAAATATGTCATGGTTCTTATTAAAGAAAATTAAAAAATAATTGTCATACGAATTCATACAAATATATGACATTCTCTTATAAAGAGATATAATATTTTGAAACAAAACTTGGACATCAAATTCAACAATACATTAGATGTTAATGTAGTTTAAATATGTGATCAACATAGTCTAATTAATGAATAATGAATATAACAAAATGTTACAACATATCACTCCTTTATTTAGCACAATGTTCACAACTTTGGATGTTATTAGAGATGATTTTCAAGTGCATGTTTCAACGCAATTATGGTTTGTTTGAATATTTGAAAATCTATTTGAATGAAATTTGAAAGATTAATAGATTAGTGGATATGTGTACATTTAACACTTGAAAATCATTGTTTGTAATTATGGTTTAAAATTTTGGTTGATTGTGATCGGTTGATGCGATTAATGAGTTGTGATGCTTTGCTATATTCATTGGCCATCTATTGAATATATTAATCACATATATTTGGGTTAAATAAGTTTTTCGTCCTTATAAATATAGCGAATTTTGATTTTAGTCCCTAAAAAATTAAACTGAATGTTTTCATCCTCACAAATTTTTTTATTTTGTTTATCGTCCTTAATGACCATTTTATGTTCATATAAATGGCAAAATTATAACTCTTTTATGTTCAAATTGTATCCATGTTATGTCCGTTTATTATATTCGACATTTATATATTCATATTTTGTTCAAAAAATGTCAAAAACACGTCAAAATTATATCTTTTAAGGACCAAAAACAAAATAAAATTTTTTATGAGGATGAAAACATTCAGTTTAATTTTATAGGGATTAAAATCAAAATTCGTTATATTTATAGGGACGAAAAACTTATTTAACTCTATATATTTAAACTATCTTCACTATTTAATTTGTTGATGAAATTCAAAGTCAAAATTGTGTTTAAATAACATAACTCTTTACCAACCCTCTCTTATTCAATGAAATTCATGCAGACTCCGCTATTTTGAGATGTTTTCACATAAGTCATGAGACCTACATAAATTTTATCAAATAAATAAATGAGTGAGTGTTGAAAATAAAGTATATATTTGACTAAATGATTTTAGTATATTATTTTTAATTAATACAACAAGTAAGCATCAAAGGATAGCATTGCATAAATGGAGATGATAAATTTTTATCAACTAATCCATCAAGATTTAAAAAATTATCATGATTGGCATTTTCTTCTCTCTTGAAAATTATTGTACTTTTGTAATTTACTTTGGCAAAATTTATGCATGCACTCTTTCTCCTGCAATATCTCTACACTATATTGTTTAATTAGCTTTTGAACAGGCATTAAGTCATAATTAAAACATTAAGTCACTCAATTAAACAAACTATAAGTGCTTCTTGACTAATTATGATCATTACAAGTTCATGCCACCAATTTACAATCCTAAGATATCTTCTCATGTTGTGACATAATTGTCATCTTTATTATCCACAACACACACACAACTATAACAGATATCATCCCTTTATATTTTGAACACATATAAACATGCAACCCTATAAGGCCACAGACAGAGCACAATTCTAACAATATCATATATGAATCATCATCATATCTCCATGATTAATTGCTTGTGGCGATTGAGATCATTCAAATAATTAGAACAAGTATAGTCTTCTAAATCACAAGTATCTAACAAGAGTGACCTTGGAGCTATTGTTTTTTGAGTGAGGTCCATTGCTACCTCTTCTCCCTTTAGTAGTAGCACAATCTATTGTTGCCAAAGTAAAATGACGATATCGTTAGAACAAAAACCCGATTCAAAAGGAAAACGGTGCGAAAAAAATGCAGACAAAGAACACACGATGGTTGATCACATAGTTTGGCCGATTGGGTCTACCTCTCAAACTTTTAATCGAACTTAGGAATTTACAATGTATAGATTGTATTTACAATATTATCCCTGAACTGTATCCACTTATCGGTAACTATGAGTCATACCTAACACATGCGATTGCAAAGACCAAAGTGAAAAAGAAAAAATATGCTCATTTTGTTACCTGATCCATGAATGGTCTTTTAGAGGACATGTGATGGATACACCTGGAAGCTGTTGCCATGACTAGCTTAATTTCAGTTGGATCATATTGCTCTCCTAGTCTTGGGTCTGCTATTTCTTTCACTTGCTTTGCGTCCAATAGTGGTTTAGCCTGGCCACAACACAAGATGGTAAATTTTTTGTTTTCCACAAATTATTTGTAGGTACTTAATATAGTTTTAGGATATGTTTGGATGAAAGATTTTGGAGGAGAGAGTTTTTAAGAGCTAAGTATATATTTGAGATTTTAAAAAACTAGAAGAATAACGTGCAGGATCATATAACATTTCAATCACACTTAATTCATTATTAGAAAGATTTGATGGTTTCCTCAATTAAAAAGTTGCACTGTTGAGTCCAAAAGTTGCTAAAATGGTTAAACTAGATGAAAGGAGTTAAGTAACTACAATTTTGTTGCAACATTAGAGATTCTCTTATCAAGATTTTAAATTAAGGCCGCAGTCGCGTCATTATCCTTGATATTGCAGAATATCAGAGTTAAATACGACCAATGTGACCTCATTCACAATTATATCTCAGTTGCAGAGACATTAAAAATCTTGATGTAGCAACATAGAGGATTTGAGTATAGATTGTAAAAGGGTTATGAAAACTTACCCAAATCACAAGACTTTGCTTGCTATTTGAATCAACCGCACGACGGCCTGTCAAGAGTTCAAGTAGCAATACCCCAAATGCAAAAACATCAGTCTTCTCATCCACAAGTCCATGCATGAAATACTCTGGAGCCAAATACCTGCACCAAAGTTACCAACCATAGTTTCTTAAATAGAAGTTACACTTGAAAGAAAATGCATAAAAAAATCATTTGATTTTATGCTAATGCCAACCCGAATGTGCCTTCTATTGGGAATACAACATGGTGTGCCCATTTATCCGGAAGCCACTTTGCCAATCCAAAATCTGAAATCTGCAGTTCATTCAGAATGAATTGTTTATGAAGTACAAAAGAAATAATTTCATTTATAAGTTGAAGTTCACAATATTAACATATTGTGTACCTCGGCTTCATCATCATTGTTGAGTAATATGTTTGAGGCTTTGATGTCTCTGTGAATGATTCTTCTTGGACAATCTTGATGGAGATATTGCAAACCTTTGGCTACCCCAACTGCTACCTTGAACCTTATATTCCATGCCAAACATTCAGAACCTGAAATGTTATCTTATGTCACTTTCTTTAACTTTTTGATGGCAATAAAGAATAAATTTTAAGTAGGGTTTGCGGTGAATCAAACCAATACAAGATTAATTCAAGACTATATTCGACAGTTAATTCGTTAAAGATGAAGGAAGAGTTGAA
>Ga0315913_1007753_pt1 | contig 12824 bp, 6 predicted proteins | sample MpolsnodulesMG_FD_207736 | JGI IMG/M metagenome (GOLD analysis project Ga0315913, IMG submission 207736) | Medicago polymorpha root nodule microbial communities from Los Angeles, California, United States - small nodules | ecosystem: Host-associated > Plants > Roots > Nodule | place: USA... | reverse complement strand
TAGCTAGGCACATGGGATTGAATGAGGAAGATCATGTTTTGGTTCGCCATGCACTTATTAATGAGTTGAAAAATCACAAGAGTGACTACTTGCCGATATATGCTACCGAGAGGCGTTACAAACTTATTTTGGATGGTTTACACCCTCCAACAAGTAAAAGTGGTATTGCGCCTCCAGAGAAATGGTTGACCACTCCGGATATGGGTCACATTATTGCTAGTTGCTACAATAGAGCGGTTGTTCTATTGACTTTGCCCGAAATGAGTGGTTCATGTGAGACATATTTTTCAATCCGGAGTGCTCCACCACTTAAGCCACATTCCAACATAATGTGCCTTTGCTTAATTCCGGACCACTTTCTTCATGTGAAGTTGAAAGAAAATTGTCCGTTACCACCTCCTTGTAAGGATTGGATGACTCACAAGATTGATGAGGCGGAGCAATGGCTTTTTGAGTTTTTGGATAGACAAGCCGCCTTCGATGAGCTCATGTCTAAGGAGTCGATGCCGCCAAAGAAACCAACAAATGAGCACAATCATATTACTTGTGACACTCCAACTCCGAAAAAACCAAAGCAAGATTTTGAAGTCATGGATGAAGACGGAGATTATGCACTATCACTAGTCTAGTTAATAGGTTATGACACTTTTGGGTCGGTCGGTGTTCGTCCTATTTTTTGGTGGTATTACACCCCGACATATTTTTTGGTGGCCGATTGTGTAATTTGGATATTTATGGCCAATATGTAACTAATATTATATATTATATAAATATATGAAATGAATTATTTTTTGGTGGCCGGTGATGTCATACCAATTATTGCTCGCATTGGTTTGTCTCTAATTATTCACACCAATTATTTTTTAATGAATTTGTGTATGTGTAAATTAACGATGAATTTCGATAATTTTGACCGTTTATGTGAGATTATGTAATTTTACAAATTTATGAACAAATTGGTGTAATTTGGATCATTTACGTGTCATTAAGTGTGTTTAAGTGATTACGGGTCATTACTGGCGAATTTGTGAAATTTGGACCGTTTGGATCGTTATGTGTGATTACGTGATTGTGAGAAAAACGATGTTTTTGTGTAATTTTGTTCGATTATGTCGTATTATCCGATAATCTTGTTAAACTGACGTAATTCGGTTAAGTTATGAACGTGTCGTGATTACGGGTCAATTTTGACTTTTCAATTACCTTTTCAGTATTGCATTAGTTGCAAGTTTTGCTTTCTGCTATGAACGTGAGTTAACTCACGCTAGTACAAATGGCAACGTGAGTTAACTCTCGCTGAAATTAACACTAGCGCATGTTAAGTCACGCAACGTGTGTTAACTTACATTGCCATTTGTACTAACGTGAGTTAACATGCGTGGGGATATATTCGTCTTTTCACTTGGAAATGAGCGAAACGGTTTGGGTAAAGAGCAAAATTCTTCCGGTAAAATGTTGAGGGAAGACACTGTGCTGATGCCCTTAGTAGGATCACCTGTGAATACCTCTACCTCTCTTAACTGTGGTCATGGATAACAGGCTGTTTAGAAAACCCTTTGAACCATCACTTTTTTTTTTGTTAAGAATTGAGACCTGTTTAATTTATATTATAAAAATTTATTTTTGATTCCTTATATGTTTTGTGTGTAGAGCAATTTTTGCATAGTCACAAGCTTAAAAAAAATTATTTAGGGGACACATGAATCATAAAATTTAAAAGGAAAATGTTATTAAGTGATGTGAAATAATTTCTCTTTTAATTTTATAATTTATGTGTGCGCGCCCAAATGAAATTTATGTATGTAATGTTAATAAATTGTTTTTTTTTTGTTGAGTAATTATGATTTTTATGTTGAAAATGAAAAGTTATTTTGATTGTTTTTGAAGAAAATCATTTTAATAAAAGGGATAAGGAAAAAAAAACTTTTATAATCTTTAAGGCCCTGTTCAAGGTGGATTTTAGTTTGTTGTTTTGAAAATTTTTAAAACAAAATCTAAGTTTCAGTTTTGAATTTCAGCTATGAGTTGAGTTTTAGTTTTAACTATAACCTAATACATAAAAATTATTAAGAACGACAAAAAAATAATGAAGTCTAAGAAAATAATAAAAACTATTAATTTTGACATCACATACTTACCAGCGTCGTGTGAGCCACCGTCAAACAACTATTGAAAGAACTATATTGACAATACTTGTGATTTCCCTCAACTAGTAAAAAATATATTAACTTTTTATTACTTTTTTTAGAAAAATTAAATGATTTAAAGATTATAATTTATAATTTATTTAGTAATAATTATAATAATAAAAAAAAAAAAGAGTATGGTGGTTAGTGTTACTAGATGTGGCGACAAACTACTGCCAAAGTGGTGATCAGGGGCGGATCTAGACTCACAATATTGGTGAGGCACAATTTTTTTCGTTAAATAAATAAATAAAACTAAATTTAATAAGAATAAAAAGGGTTTGCTGAAGTGAGAAGCTATGAAGCACAAACACTCTTCGGATTAGGCGTGTCCCGCGTGTCCGACACCGACACATATAATTACACTGAATTATGTTACTTTCTCAAATTATTAGTGAGTAGTGCAACAGCACTACATGAAATTATAATTTCTAAAATTAAAATATTGACTATTTCTAAATAGAATAATATTTCCACTGAGCCTCTAAATTAAGGTACTAAAGTATTCAATGCTTCCTAACCAATAAGGATTTGTCTAACACTACTTGTTAACTCCTAAAAAATCTATTCTAACTGTCCATCAGAACTTTCTAATGATTAACCTATATGAGAAGTCATAATCATGCTAAAGCAAGTTTATCTACACTTCTTCATCATAATCTTCCATATCTTCATCAATCCTTTTACTTAAGTTGGCTAGTTGAATGGGATCAATAGCCATTTTTTCCATATCAGACAAGGACCATCCAGGGTATTCCTCAATCTTCTCTTCTGAAATTGATTTTATCTTCTCTTCTGAAACTGATTTTGAAGATGAACCGGTTGGGATAGGAGTTGGTGTGGATATTTCATCCATGTCGTCATCCGGATCCGGGTTCAGATTTAAATCAAAATTCCGAACGACCACTTCAGCTGGTTTTCTGACCGGTGAACAATGCTTAACTTCCTCAGGTTCTCTGACTGGTGAACTCAATTTAACTTCCTTGGACTCTCGCACAATTTCAGGGCTTTCATTATTTTGAGTGTGGTTGCCATTTTGCTTCAATGCTTCACAATCATCTTCAAACTTGACATGTGAACTAATCTCTTGATCTACAGTTTTACTTCCACGGCCGCGGCCACGACCCCTACCTCTGCCCCTACCCCTTCCACTGGTATGCGCAGGTTCTCGCTGTGGGAAGGGAAAAAAAACTCATTATTAGAATAACATTTAACATCAGTTGATAGCTATTAAATGCCATAAATTGCAGAAAAGGCATTTGCATTCACAAGCCATTAGTGAACTTCCATAATCACTTAAATCGATTTTTTGGCAATTGACATCATAAAAAATGCTGTCAAATAGCGGCTGTAGAGTTATAACATAGTGGAATATGGCTATAGAGCTATAATTATGGAATATTCACGAACTGTTGTCGTTCCGCAATACATGATTTTGTACAAAATGTTGTTAAATAGCAGCTATAACAGCGATATAGCACTATAGTGAACCCGTTATTTTCTTCTTCAATCCTTGATAGACAACACTGCAGAAAAAACAAATATGCAAAGTGGTGTGCAGTGGCAGGAATATTACTAGGCAAAAGGTTTAATCATACAAGAAAAACTCAAATTACCATTTTACTTCTCTTCGTCTCCTCATCGCTGTCATCGTCATCATCACCTTCAGAAACTTTCCTAATATACAAAATACAAATCAGTATACAGATTACAGAACTCGCCGAAGAAAAAGGAGCAGGAGCAGTAACCAAACACAAACCTCCTCTTAGTGACAGTTTGGTCATCACCAGTTGCAACAGAACCGCCTAAATCAGGAACTTTACTCACAGTATCTTTCAGAAAATCAAAGACATTACAAGTTTGTATGCACTGTTTTCTGCAAATCCAAGAAGACGTGTAAATTAGGCTTTTAGAACCAAGAAAGACGATATAAACACTAGAACAAACAGAACATGGTCCAAAAGCAAGACAGATAAACTAATAGAAACTCTGCTTACAAATGAAAAGCATTCACGGTCTTTGCTCCCCTCTTAAGTGTTATCTCGTATGTTCTATCACACAAATCTTGCAGAAATAGCTCTAGTGCTTTTGCTGCGAATACATAAAAAAACACATTATGATTGATTAATAAGAGATAACTCAACACAAACTTCCAAAAGCACAGTACAAAAAATAGGGTATGTATGAAAGACTACTTACAAACTAGAAGAGGCACAGCCAATGCAATCTTCCCTATATCTTCATCAGCTTGCATAATTTTCTTAATCCTAGCCTGTCAATAATCAATTATGCAATCACGATTAATAAGACTAAAACTAAATCAAGAAGATAAAAGGTCATTTGGTTTACTGCAATAAGTGAGAATTCAATAATGGTATGATCTTTTACACATTTCGACACAATCAAATTGCTAGTTGGATAAGTACATTTTTAAACTAATCAGTCCTTAGACCATGTTCCCAAGCAGATTTTTAACAGATGCCAAAAAAATGAATGGTGAAAGGATAAATTTCTCACTATTAGTAAAAAAATGTTAAAAGGACAAAACTGGCATCTGTCCGACAAAATTGCCCGCGAAACTGTCTTCTATTTCACATTGCGTATTTTTGGCATTCCGCTATTTTCTGCAATCCACTATTGATATCATTGATCATAGCTCCCTCGTACCGTAGTACACAGCATAACGGCCCTGTTTACAAATTACAATATAGAAAACATGACCAAAAGCGGTGCCAAACCTATGACAACGTATCATATACCGCTATTGGTAATTGAAACCGAAAGCATATAGGTACTTACTTCATAAGGAAAACAAATATTTCCAAACAAAGACACGTAAATGCAAACAAAATTGTATTAAGCAAATGCCCATGTCAGGCACATTTATGGTAAAGAAGATCTCGGGATTGGATACGCACCGATCAGGAACCGTAACCGCACTAAACAATTTGTCGGAATTTATTTTTAACTAAATAAGTTGCACCATATCAAATTTTAATAAAGGGCTCATATTTCTCTTTCAAAAACAAATCTTATTTTACCTAAAACAATATCTATGAGCATGTAGTTCTTCAAACAATATTTCATCAGCAAAACAATAACATTAGGGTACATAGTAAGGGAATTAGCCAAAAACTACTACCCCCTTAAGCCCAAGTTGCATACATGCACCTCCTCAACATAGCTATAGCGCATCTGTTTGACAACACTTTGTACGAAATAGCATATCACGAAACAATAACAATTTGTTCAAATTCCGCTACGCTATCATAACTAATAGTAACTAGTTCATTACAAAAAACAATAATTTCATAACCAAAAACCCCTCCACAACAAAGTTTTCTATCTTCAGCATCAATATAAAGCAAGTATATACAATGAAACATGAATGAAAAACATAAATTCAAAAAACAAGACAAACCCATCATCAATTTAATCAAAATAACCAACCCCGACAAAAATAATAAACCTAATCATAATAATAAGGATTCAATAAAACAGAAACAGAAAAAATAGAATGAAAACGTAAAAAAAAAACAACCTTTTCATGTCGTGAAGAAAAGAAACCGAAAGGGTAAACAGGGAAAGGTGGAACTTACAGCAGGGAAACGAGTATCTAGTTTCTTCCTCATGTCGTGAAGAATAAGAAGGTGAAGACAAAACCTTGTGGTCTTATAAAGGGAGAATGAAACGAAACACGTTGAAGAAGACGAAGAGGGAAGGTTTAGATTTTGTAAAGATTTTGGTTTGGTTTAATGTTGTTGTTGTTGTTGTTTAGTTTAGTAGTTTGGTTGTTTCTTCTTCCACGAACGGTTTATTCTATTTCTAGGACCCTCTTATGCTATCACTTTTTGTCTTTTCTTGTTGACCAATCTTAAAATTATATTTGTTTTTGTACAAATAATAATAATATTTGTTTCTTTTCACAATTTTTCTTTAGATTTATGGGTAAATATCTTTTTAATCCTTATAAAGATTTTCAATCACTACTTTTGATTTCTATTTTTCAGTTAAATTTTGTATTTTTAATGAAATTGGGTAGAATATTGTAAAAAGCACTAAAAAAATTTAGAATTTTTTAACAAAACAATAATTAATATGAATTTTTAACTGCCAAAAATATAAATAATTCATGTTTTGTATCAAAGAAAAGGTCAAAAGTTTTGACGTCTTTTGTTCGAAGAAAGGACCGGTAAAAGTAACTTCTAGAGTTACTCAAAGAATTTTAAATTATGCAACTTCTAAAATCTGCAACCTGAAATGTATTAAAGAAGCTTTTAAGCAAGAAGTTAACATTTCTTAGTGTCAAAGGTTCAAATTCAAAGAAACTTTCATGAGAAGTTTGAAAACACACGACATTCATGCAACATATGAGTTAGTTTATTTCTTGTCTATAAATTGTAAAATCAATTTCCATGCAAAGATTAAATTTTTGTTTGATAAAACTACACCTAAATAGATAACACATCCGCCCTCAGAAGATAACTTCATACTGGTGGCAATGAAAGAAAGATGTATCCAACTCAAACCTATCTATATTAGTGTATATTTTCCTTTTGCACGCTTTGTGACTTTAATATTCTTTCTTTTCTTCCTTTTTACTTTGTCGGTTTAAGTTCCGGCTATTTGCTTGATTAATGATTGTGTGCTAGTAACTTTAAATTTGTCAACTTAAAACCCTCATATGGATCTAACTTAAATTCTATATTGATTTGTCGAGTTCATTTTTTGAAGTCAAACACGCTCAATGGGACATTCATTTGATATGGTCAGTGTCAAGGTTCTAATTATCATAAATGTACCCAAAAAAAAATACTATTCATTTTTAGGTTTAGGGGTGTCCGCCTCAAAACTAACTAATACGATTATTCTTGGTAAATTGGTGTGTGAAATGTGCTCGAAAACACAACAAAATGGGGTTTAAATTATGTTGACTTTTTCTTTTTGGTCTTACTTATGTTTATTTTAACCACAATCTTCCTTCAAAGTCATTTGCTTACAAAAAGAAGTTCTTTATCAAATCTAATAACTTCATTTGATACATAAAAACAAAACGTGAAGTTAAACTAAAAAAAATCTTGTGCAAAGTAAGTAAAAAGTGAAAGGGAAAAGAGAATCACATGATATGTTTATATTGGTTCAGTACCCAAGTGATAGCTAGTTCAATCCACCCTTAACTGAGTAATTTTTTCTTTTACACAAAAAGAACTTAATCCACTAATGAGTATTCTTCACCTTATCTCGATAGGCACTACGAGTATTCATATTTTGCACACTTCACACATTTAATTTTCTTTCTATATTCCTTTTTACTTTATCATTTAAAGTTCGTACGTTTCTTTTTCATAATTGTGTGCTTATAACTTTAAACTTATCAGATAAAAACCATATTAAGGATATAACTTAAACTCTATATTGATTTGTCGAGTTTATTGGTTGAAATCAAACATTTTCAGGATAATAAATTGGCACACCTAGCGGGACATTAGTTTGAGATAGTCATAGTTAAGTTTCTAGTTATTAAAAACCTACAAAAAAATTATATACTACTCATCTTGGGTCTAGGGTGTGTGCCTCAAATGTGTTGACCATTTTAAAATCATTTCGATTTCACATAGATTCATCTTGTCTTCCTTCAAAATCATTTTCTCATAAGATTTTTTTTTTATCAAATCTTTTAACTTCACTTGACACATTAAACAAAACGTGAATTTAAACTAAAAATAACTTGTACAAAGAAAGTAAAGAGAGTAAGGGAAGCGAAAATCACATGATGTATTTATACTGGTTCACTATTTAATTGATAGCTAGTCTACATGAAAAGAACTTGATCCACTAATGAGTATTCTTGACCTTGTCTCTTTAGACACTATGAATATTCATATTTTGCCTCTCCATATTAAGTATTCTTAAATGGCCTATTCAGACACTCTAAGTGTTCTTTACATGTATCTTTAGGTTGTTTGACTATTATTTACCTACCTCTCGTAAATATTTGAGTATTCTTCTTTATCTGCCTCTCAAGGCACCAATTACCGCAACACTCTCTAACTAAAACCTTGTTGAGAAATCAGAGTATTTAACTGTCTCATTAGACAAACTTTCAACAAAGGTTTTATTTACTCTATATAGGGTGAATACCAGCAATTAATTAGTGTTTAAGTGATACAAAGTCGGTGCTTGGACATATAACTCTATCTGACAGGATATTAAAATTCATCCATAATTTGAAGCAAGTGTTCAACATCTTCTTAAAAAAAGTGTTCAACGACAACTTGTTTGATTTACATCAAGATACTATGACTGTTAACTGAGAGGACTTGCATTGAAGTATTACACTGATTTCTTGTATCGAAGGTCTTCCTAACAAGATGTTTAAGCGACGTGTTCTGTTGACTGCCACAACGACAAGTGTATGTGGATGAAGAAAAGTGGAGGTTGATCATTATATAAGTGACAAAATCCATAAACTAAACATCTTATTGCTCTTGACTCAATGTGGTTGATCCTCTTTAACTCCACCCATGATCCAACATTAATCTAAAATAAAAACAAACCCATTTCAGTTGGACTAGAGGTATTGATTTGGGACCTTGGAGTTTGCTCCTCCTCAAGGTCTCGTGTCTGATTATCTTCGGTGTTAATTTGGGTGAGCTAATTTAACTTCTTCAAAAAATCTAAAATATAAAAAAAAATGTAATTAGTAAATATCAAGTTGAATGCAAATATTTTTTATTTTAAAAATATTAAATGAGACGAACTATTTTATTTTTTTGTCAAGTAGTCTAGTGACTAAAATTCACCTTTTAAAAGTGAAATAGTGGATGTCTGATGTTCAAACCTCGAACCCTACATATAACAATACAATGTCTTTACTAATTGAATTATGTTTACGAGTCTAGACAAACTATTTTTCTTAATGTGTATACAATTTTTTTTTTACTAAAATATTTTTTTCGTGTGATGCCGGGGAAAGGAGCATTAATTGTGTGGGCAAAGACAATGTATATAGTCACACTATGTAAGAGTTTTTCTGTTAATTAAAGTAAATTTCTATTAAAGTAAATTTCTTGGAGATGTGTATATAAAATATGTACAGACAGTTCCAGAAACTAAAACATGTATAATGACAATTTTTAGCAAGAGATTCATAACTTGAGAGCATCCTAGAATAAAGTACACAATTTTTAAGAGATAAATTTCATTTGGTAAAACGTTGATTTATATTTTATAAGTGCATGAATTCATCTCAACTCATGAATAAATACGATGGTCTCTTTGGAGGATAATTTGTAAGTGTTTCCGTGAGTGCTCTTTAAGGATTAAATTTTAGGTTTACTATGACTTTGAAAACTCATAAGACTCGACCCATCTAATTTTTTTTAGTAAAAAAACTAATCTAACTTTTCTTTCATAAAAATAATAACTCTAAGAGGTGTTTTGTCAATCTCAAATAAGATTATATCTAAGAAGATGATATCGTTCTTGTGAAAAAAAGAAGAAGAAGAAGATGATACCGTTGGATTCGATCAAAATAAAATAAACCATGAACTTAAAATAAGAGAAAAAGGAATTATAGTAATAAATACTAGATAGTTTATTTTTCATGCATTGACAATTAAAAATGTTTAAATTTGAACCTGGATTTTAGATATATTATGCATTGTCTATACCAACAGAGTTAAGCTCACAATAACGTGAAAAGATGATTTGATTGAATACACAGTTGCTATTGTATGACGATATATAACTATTTTACATTATCTGTGCGTAGAGCCATCTTTAATATTTTGGACATCGAAATTAATATATACATGACTTTAAGCCTTTATTCTTAAAAAAAAATAAAAAAGAATTTAAGCCTTTAAAAAATTGATATAAGCTTATAAGCCTTTAAACACTTTGTATATCTCAAAATTCAAAGTTCATTTATATAATTAATTTTAAAGTTTTAGATTTGATTAAAATTTAGGCCTTAAACATTACTATTCAATATTTTTGAAGGATTTAGGTCTCAAAATTAAGATTCTATGTATGTATTATAGTTCAACATACACATATTTTTCAGTAGGGATGGGAATAGGCCAAACCGGCCTATGACAGGTTAGGTCAGGTCCGGTTTTTTTCTTAAATAGAGAAGACCTATGCTTTTTTAGAAGCCTGTTTAGCTTAAAAGATCAGACCACAGACCCTTCAAAAAGCCTCTTAAGCCTATTAGGCCGACCTATTTAAGTAAACATGAATGATATTATTTATTATTATATTATATTTTGTACTTTGAATTAAAATATAAATTTGTTAACTTTTTCAGTAATTTAAGCATACTAGTATGCATAAATTTTTTGCATATATAAATGTATTATTATAAACTAGAATTGAAATATAATACAATATATTGTCAAATTCCCTAAAACCTCATGTTGGTTATCAAAATAGAGTTTAATCTAATTGATCTATTAGTTTGTTAGTCTATTTAAACTTTGAACACATTGCTTATTTAAATTAATATGTTCATAAAATATAGGCTTTTAAACAGGTTAGCAGACCGTATCAGTCTTTCAGAAGGACAGACTCAGGCTTAAAAAGTAGGCCTATGACAAGCCACATACCAGACTTAGGCTTTTAAAAAAATTGGCAGGCCAGACTTAGGCCTTTCAAAGCCTAGATCGGCCTAGCCTATTCCCACCTTTACTTATGAGTGATTATGTCCGTGTTTATCCTAATATATGAGGTGGCAAAAGTTAAAAAAACTTTTACCAATATCATTGCAAAACTAATTTACACCGACCATTATTTAACCTCATAAATTAATCTCATAAATTAATATAATTAATGAGTTCATTAGGGATGAGAATATGATAGGCCGAGCTAGGCTTTGCCAGCCCTAAGCCTGGCTTGCCATATTTTTTTTAAAGCCTAAGCCTGGCCTGCGGCCTGTCATAGGCCTACTTTTTAGGCCTAAGTCTGGCCTTCTGAAAGCCTGATACGGCCTGCGAGCCTGTTTAAAAGGCTATATCTTATGATCATCTTTAAATAAGCAATATGATTTAAGTTTAAATGGACCAGCGAACTAATAGTTCGATTAGATTAAACTCTTCTTTGATAATCAACATGAGATTTTAGGGAATTCGACTATATATCGTATCATATTTCTATCGACTATATATCGTATCATATTTCTATTCTAGTTTATAATAATACATTTATATATGCAAAAAATTAATGTATACTGATAAAACTTAAATTATTGAAAAAATTTACAAATTTATATTTTAATTCAAAGTACAAAATATAATATAATAATAAATAATATTATTCATATTACTTAAATAAACCGGCCTAATAAGCTTAAGATGCTTTTTCGAAGGCCTATGGCCTGACCTTTTAAGCTAAATAGGTTTAAAAAAAGTCTAGACCTTTTCTATTTAAGAAAAAGTCTGGTCTAACCTAACTTATTATAGGCTAGATCATAGGCCCCTGTAGACCGGCCTGATCTATTCTCATTCATTTTCATAAGAAAAGTTAAATAAACAAAAGATTGATAAAGTTACTTGATTTGATAACTTTTTATTTATTTATCCAATCCCATTAAAAACAAAAAAGAATCGTTTCGTTTATTACAAATTTTTCAGATCTCTCTCTCTCTTCAAAACCCTAATTCCGTCGAATTCAGTTTGAGCCTCGAAAAACCTATCTCTCCCCCTTCTCTCTCTTCTTTCTCTCTCTAACGATTTTCTCGTTTCAACAACGATCCATCAACCTTCATCATCCTTCATCAACGCTCCTTTCTCTCAAACCTAAGGTTCGTACTTCATCTTCTTCCTTTTTTTCCCTCAATTTTTCGATTTTTTTATTTTTTTTCGGTATTTTTCATACCTATGATCTTCTATCGCGTAGTTGTTGATTGTATCGTGGAGTGAGAAATTTGTGTTTGGTTTTGCTTAATCGAATTCCGCATTTTAGGTTTTCATGCGGATTAGGGATTTGGGGAAGTTCGAGTAATTTTGGATTCTGAAGTGTGAATTTGAGAGCGATTTACGGTGGTTTTGGTTAATTTTTGCTTTGATTGTGGTTTTTCAATTTTGAAATTCGTTTTTGCATTTATTAGGGTTCTATGTATTTCATGCATGTTTGTGGTTTGTGTATATATAGTGTTATTATGGTGATTTGTGGTTAGGAATGATCACTGATATACTTTTACAAAGCTGGGAGCTATTTATAAACTATGAAGCACAGACAAGACACTGACACATCGGCGTGATAGTTATTTGAAAAAATGACATTTGAATGTAATCATGTGTATCAGTGTCGTGTAGGTGTCTGACACTGACGTGTCGGACACTTGACACACCTTTAATAAGAAGCGTCGGTGCTACATAGCTTATTGTTGCTTTGTGGAAGAATATTAAGTTGGTTTGGTTTGAGAAAACAATTTCCCTTTTCATTTATTGTTTTCCCATTTAGTGTTTCATTGTTTTCACTTTGTTTTCGAAGATTTTTTATTGAAAACTGGAATCAAAGTTGCAGTGTAGTAATTAAAAGTGTAATGAAGAACTGAAAATATAAAATGTTAACAGACTCGTTCCTCTTTTGTTTGAGTTACCCTGCAAGCTTTGGCTTGAAGATGGATTAGCTAGA
>Ga0315913_1007747_pt1 | contig 12829 bp, 11 predicted proteins | sample MpolsnodulesMG_FD_207736 | JGI IMG/M metagenome (GOLD analysis project Ga0315913, IMG submission 207736) | Medicago polymorpha root nodule microbial communities from Los Angeles, California, United States - small nodules | ecosystem: Host-associated > Plants > Roots > Nodule | place: USA... | reverse complement strand
ATGTACATTTGCGACCCTTCTAACAGTCGCAATCAGCGTTTTTAAAGGTCGCAAAATGCAGTTTTTCTTGTAGTGATGATAGAAGCTTACATAGATTAATTTTTATATAAATACCCCCATTTCTTATTCTACAGATGCAGCACAACTCAGGTGCTGCTAGTTATAACTTATAACTCTTCATTTCTTACCTCATATGTTCTTCCTCCATGATCTGTTGATACATGTGGTGCTAAATCAATTATGCTGCAGGTGCTATGTCTATATCGATATCGCCATCATCGTCATCTCCTTCACTCTTCCTCTAGGGTTCAGAGATGTGCGGCGGCGATGTGCGGCGATGGTGGAGGAGTGGTGTGCAGCGGCGGTGGAGGACTGATGTGCGGTGGAGGAGATCTAGGGTTCAGAGACTCAGTGTTTTCTTCTTTTGTGAATGTGGCGGCAGAGAGAAGAAGAGAGTGAAGTGAAGTGAGTGAAGTAAATTGGATTTGGGAGTGAACTGTGAAGTGAGTTTGAGATTTTGGGTTGGGCTTAGCCAAACATCAATTTTTTTTCCTCAAAGTGGGTTGGGCTGTAGAAAATTTAATGTTAAAAAATTAGTATAAAATAAACGGGCTACCCTCGGCCCGGTCGGGCCAGCCCGCAACGGGCTCGGGCCTCAACGGGCTCGGGCTAAAAAGGCCCGGTTTTAAACGGGTCAAATTTTTTATGTCCAAGCCCTTCATTTTTCGGGCTTTTTCGGCCCGGCCCGGCCCGTTTTGACAGCTCTACTTGCATGTGATACACTTATCTTATTATTATATGAGATGACAACTAATTTTTATTGCAGGATGATGCTCGAAAAATAGTTGTCTATTTTTCTAAATACAAAGTGCAAGTATACATTATCGCAACAAATAATAATGAGAAAGTAGAGTATCGATCCCACAAGAATTGTAGTGTATAGATTCTATGTATTTTTAAATGTTAAGTTTAATTATTTAAGATCCAAGGTGTAAAAGAACAAAGATACAGTTTTAAGATTCTATAGTAAAATGCAAAAGTAAATAAAACATGTAAAATTGAATTAGAGATTCCAGTGAAAGAGTGTGGTTAATAAATTAACTTGGTAGGTTTGCAAGATTTAGAAAGCTACAACTCTGATATGGAAGCTATAGCTTCGTACAACTTCTTGAGGAAAACATGTAGAGAGTTATAGCTTCGCACAACTTCAACATGATGGCATTTGGGGTCTTTCGACTCGGCCATCATGTTAAGCATATGAAGACGTCCTCTCAGAGTACAATCATAATACTTAACATGCGAAGTTACTAGGTTAGGTCATCGATAGCTCCACAACCGTAGTAGCTATTGAGCCTTTGCATATGACATGTAATGACATGTCATCTTACGTTATTCATAAATATTTTTCAGTCATTTTTATTTAGTTTTATCCAAGATAGAGGAGTTTTAGAGAATTGCCTATGGTTTTTCGGTCATTTTGTAATGTTTTCATATCGAGTCATGTAATTTTAGTTTTCATAGAGAAAGGGAATACATGATTTTATCCAAGGTTAGGTTGCTATATTGTTGGTGTCATTCGAAAAGATAAAATTATATATTATTTTTGCCTATAATTTTTTTTTGTCAAGTAGCCTAGTGGCTAGATTCACACACATTGTGTGTGGAGAAATGGGGAAACTGGGGTTCGAACCCCGGCCCCTGCACAAATTATCCCTGGTAGCTACCAACTGAGCTACACTTCCGGGATATTTGCCTATAATTTTAATCAAAGTCAAAATTTATTTGTAATTTATACACATTATCACATTAAAAATAGTGAACATAAACCCATTTGGGGTTGGCCTAGTAGTTGGCTTGGGATCTTGGAGTTTGCTCCTCCAAAGGTCTCAGGTTCGATTCCCTCTAATGCCAAATTCGGTGGGCTAAGTCCATACAGAGTTTGCTCTGGCTTTAAATGGGGCCCCACAAGTGGGCAGTGAGATTGGTCCCCTCGGATTAGTCGGTTCTTGGATCGAATACCGAGTTTAAAAAAAAAAATTAGTGAACATACAAAACACCGAGTGTCCGTCTGGCTACAATAAACATAAATATAGTGTTACCATAAATGTTTCTTATTTATTAAGATTTAACTCTTTAGTTTTTTATTTTTTTATTTAAGAATACAAACTAACAAATTAACTCTTTCTTTAAACAAAAACCTAATATAGGTTTACTTTATAATAAACATCATTCGTACAATAAATTCATAGGTACAAGAAATGATTGTTTTCCATGACCGTATTTCTTTGATTCATTGAAGTAGAAATCTGTAATTATGAAGTGACGTTGTACTTCTCCATATCTTCAAATAGCAAACCAACCTTCTAAGGCTGTAGTAGAAATTTAAAGAACATATAATTAAACATAAATCGCAATATAATAGAGAAATCATGAGATTAACAATATCATATATTGAGTTTTAGATGGGTTGAGTGGCCTAATTTTGGCCAAAACCGTGACCCAAACTATGTACCAAATCATTAATTATCAAATCATTAATTATAACACAAATGAAATGATAGACATTGAAATAACATAGAATTATCTTTAAACTTACCAATCGAAGGCATTTACAAATATGATCATGGCATACCACTACAAGAGGAAGGTGACACATATCCTCTGGACAATCAGAATATTCAATACATCTATAAACTGCCATCATTTAAATATAGAATAATATAGTTGTTACTAAAAGTTGATGAAAGTTTGTGTAGAAACTAGCGAAGAAAAATAAAAAAGGACTTGAAAAAATGTTTACCTTTACCACCGGCGTCGATAAGAGAGAGAAATAGGAATATGAAGATGATCATAACATAGGTAATATGGAGAAATTCAGCCATATTTTTTTTCTCCTGAAGAAGTTAGAACTATAAAATTATGTGATCACTTTATATTAAGAATCCAAAGCTCATTTTACATCAATTAAAACTTTCACCACATGGAGTTACTAGAACTTTTGTACCAAAAAAAAAGGCTTACCAGAAATTCTTACTGCGTTTAAAATCATTGTCTGATGACTCTCAAATATATTGATGTGTTGTGTTTGTACCTTTAACTTACTTAATTAACCGTTCAACCATAACTAACTAAATGTGTTGTCTTTTTTTTTACCACCGTTTTATTATTTAATTTTTTAGTTTTTCCCGATAAATAAAGGTCACTAACCAAAAGATAAATAATAGTGGTGTATGCTGTGTTAATGGTAGGAATAATGCACCCATGAGATTCTCCCTCTCCATTAATTTTTTTTTGACAAAAATAAAACGATATTCATTCATTCAGATCGATAGATTATATCAGATACAAACATCGCTAAAAACGTAAATGGTGAATCTGCGAACAAACTCACAACACCCAAGTTAATAGCATAAAATGACAAAATGCCTACAAATAATATGATAAAACCTAAGTCATCGAAATTCACATGCTTTCGGATCTTCAACGTTGACGCCCAAATCATTGGTTGAATTTGTAATTGACTGATGTCAATCTTTCAATAGGAAATAAACAAACACCGTGACAAGATGCGAAATCAAACGTCGCACAAGACGGCGAACAACACACGCCGCACTTAGACGACGAAATCACAAAAAAAACACAAAAGAAAAAACTTGATATATGTGAAAACTACTTATTTAGATTGAAAGAAAAGGAAAAAAAGATGTTGATGGGTGATTTTAGATCAAATGACCTAAAACCACCTCTCCTCGATGAACGAAGGAGAAAGAAAGTTTAGAGAGAAGTTGGAGTTTCTCTCACTAGAAAACTAGGGCCGGCTATTCAAATAGAAATCTCTGAAATAGACGATAGAAATGAATGAATTTGGCCCCCCTCTCCATTAATAAGTTGGCTCTAGTTTTTTATCTCTAGATTTTTTTCTCTCTATTTTCTTCGTTAATCGAGGGTGGTTTTGGGTTGATTTGGTGATGTTGATTTGAGATCTTAGAGTGTGCTTCTTTCAAAGTCTCAGGTTCGATTCTAGTCAGTGCCAATTTCGGTGAATTTAGCTTATAAAAAAAAGTGATTTTCACATAGACCTAAGTTTTTTCTTCACGATTACGTCGTCTGAGTGCGACGCTATGTTGTTCGTCGTCTTGTGTGACACTACGTTGTTCGTCGTCTTGTGCAACATTATTTAATTTTGCGTATATTTGAGATGTTCATTTTGTTCCTATTAAAATATCAGTTATTCAATCAATGATTTTAGCGTACGTTTTAAATCCAGAGTGATTGGTATTCCTGTCACTTTATTTTTATCATATTATTTGTATACATTTTGTTGTTCACCTATGTTATTGTTTACACTGATTTTTGGTAATACAAACAATGTTATCTAAAAACAGTTAAGGACTGAATTAAAGTCCTTTTTGGGTTCTTTTGATTTAGCGATTTATGGTCTCTTTCCTTATGTGTTTGTTGAGAACAAATCAAACTTTTCTTATTAGTGTTAGAATTGCTTCCAACAACTTTAATAAAACAAGTTACTAAATGAAAACTTAAAAAAAAAATAACACTCAAATGAGCATTCAAAAGAAAGAAGAAGGAGGAAAATGAAAGGAAAAGTGCAGAATGTTGTAAAGAAAAGTGAAAAGAAAGTTGTGATAAAACAATTAAATTGCCGGGGAATATAATGGTGGCTGGAGTCCGTTTATTTGTCTACTCCGGAATCCGTTTGCTCCCATGGCGAGGGTGTTATAGAGCTTTCAGAAATCAAGGATTCCACCTCTTGTTCTTATTTCAAACTGACATATATATAATAAAGGAGGGCCATGATTTGGTGTCAACGAATCCATTAGCACCTGTTGTCAACGAATCCTAACTCATATATATATACACCTTGTAGAAAAAACTACCATTAAATCCTATGATCTAAATTAAAAGTAGAAATAACTTCCTATACTGAGAGCCTTGCACTTAGCATAATTACAAGACACTAGAAAATAACTTCCATACACTTCAATTGTAACTTCAGATTATTTATCCTTATCTTTGGTCGAAAATCATATGCATGCAACATTAAATCACTTGGTCGAAAATGCGGTATGTCGAAGTCTGTATGCTCTTAGTCGAAATCCCTTTGCACTTTGCAGCATGTCGAAATATTTTATTTTTGCTATTAACAGAGGCCCTCCAAAATGTTGTTTTTCGAAAGAAATGAGAGGAATAACATTTTAAAACATAATGCCAAAACAGTACATCGTATGGTCTTCTTCGACCACTTAACCCTTTTTCTTTTACATCTCTTCAAGCCAAATTCAAATTTAGTAATTTTTCAAATAAATCCAAAATGGATTAATCATGTGAATTGATTGCAAAATATATTTTGGCTTTAATGAACTTCAAATAAATCAATCAAGGATCAATTGGCACTATGTGCATATATCATTCATAGATCACTTCAAAACATATATATATACACACACACTTGCCTTTTAGAAAATTCAGATTACTATATAATAAAATATAAAGAACAAATACTGGACATGACTTTGATTGTATCTAAACCATTCATAAAACTATCGAATATTTATAATCATAATCAACACAAAGGAAATCAATCGAAATTTTAAAATAAAAAAAAATTTGAGAGAACAAATTAAACTCTATTCATGGTATAGTTTTTTAGACTTGATTCATATCTTCAAACCCAAACTCTTCTTTTCAATTTGAATCATTCAGCCAAGTTTAAAACCATTTTGGATTTAAAATATCAGTCTTTGTAAAACTTCTAAGCCATTTAATATGACCATGGTTTCAATTTTTTTTTAATTTACAGTTTTAAAAACTGTTTTTATGGTCATAGTCTGGCTTATTTATGCAGAAATTTTTCAGGACACCGTTAGCCATAGATATTAAATCACCACTTTTCAAAGCATAAAAGATTAGATCCACGCTAAAACTGGAAACCCCTTTTCACTTTGCAGCATGTACGAGTACCAATTATTCTGCTTTTCTGATCTCCTCCAAAGCCCACAATGCCTTCCTTCGGAATCTAGATGTCATAGATCCTAATTTATATGCATGTTCGTATGTTAATTTCAAAATAAAATATGATTATAGCTTTAATCTTTACAAAACATGTCTTGTATTGATGAATTGATAAATTAATTCCAAACAAAAACCACTTCAATATTATGTATCCAAACATACATAATTTTTTTAAAAAAAAATGATTTTTACTACTCTTAACAAAAATATAAAATAAATTATATTCCTTTATAAAATCTCTAAAAAATAATCTCTAAATCATTAAATAAAAAAATTATATTTTTTTAATATGTAACAAACTAGTTCATAGTTTCGTGATAGGGAAATCATAGTAATATAAAGATATTTTTTTTTCTATTTCTATAATTCAACTTACGGTTATTTTTTGTTGTTAATCATTGAATTTTCGACTTTTTCTACCAAAAGAAAATTGAATTTTCGACTTTGATTGAAAATTTTATAATAGTATGCACATTCCTGGTTGGCGGCCGTTGAGTGATAATCTTAAAATTGGGATTAATATAATTGGTGACGGTATCAGTAAAATTTGTTTTTTTTATTTTTTAATAATGGATCGTTTTGTTAATATTAAATAAAATCAGGCAGCGTGATTTTTTATATTCTTTTTTATATTATTGTACTAGTAGCTAGATAACAGGAAATTATCAATTTACACCATCTAACCATACAGTTGAAATTTCGATGAAATTTAAAATATTCAATTTTATAAAGAGTGTAATAAAGGTTTTCCCTAGCTTATTCATTGTGGCTGCTGACTGTTTCTGTTTCAATATTTTGAAATGATCACAATGAATATATTTTAACTACTAAATAAAATTTATAATAGTATATATTAGTACATATATTAACCACCATATAGACCAAGATTTCCACTAATTAAGCTATTTATTTGCCTCAAAAAAAGAAAGCTATTTATTAGATGAACAACAATACAACAGAACATATATAGGAGCACGTACAATAATCTTGTATCCATTATAGAAAAATGAGAGTTGCAGTGGTTGGTGCAGGGATCAGTGGGTTGGTTTCTGCATATGTTTTAGCAAAAGCTGGTGTGAATGTGGTGTTGTATGGGAAGGAGGACTGCTTAGGAGAAGAAGGAATTCATGGCAACACTCAACAACATGTCTTTGATTTTGACCACATAAGATCCATGTTGCTCAATCCGGTAATCACTTAACTGCTCTCTCTTGTAACAAGACATGCATGTTCATTAATTCATTGTATCACGTTTAACAAAACTTTCTTTATGAATAAGTTTTCATTTATAAAAAAATTGGTATCCAACATGATGATCAACGATTATGGAAATCAATCCTACCATTCACTAGAGGTCTAATTTTTTTAACAAGCCAAAATGAGATATATATTAACACACCATATGCAACCTATCCCGCACAAAGTGTGCTAAAAAAGAAGGTTACCTAGAGATAAAACACAAAGTCCAGAAGTAATAATAACAAGAAAAAAAGCAACAACAACGGTTACATCGTGAATCTCATACAAGCCAAGGGATTTCGCCACCGATCATGAAAATTGAAAGTGAAGTTAATCATATTTGTCTAGCATGTGATGCACATCAACGTCGTTGTTATTGAAAATTTTGTTATTCCTTGCTTTCCAATTTATCCAAACACACGAGAACCAAATCACCTTCAGAAACGGATGACTGTACCGAGGGAATCCGGCTAATTGACCAAACTAAACAAAATGGTCTTTAAAAACATCAGTGTCAACAGTAGAAACACATAACCAAAACCGCACACCATGCCATAGCCCCGTAAAAACATTACAGTGTAAAAATAAATGACACTAGAGGTCCAATTAAAACTAAAACAAAATTTTGTATAAATTAACCCAAGACATGATATCTTTTGGTTCAGTTTAGAAACATAACCAAAGGTAACCAAACTGAATTGGTTCGGTTCTCGATTTTCAATTTTAAAATATGCTAACCTAACTGACATGTTTATTAAACTTATTAGGACCACTTTAATTAAGTTAGGTTAAATTCAACACTTTACTAATAACTCACATCAAAACAACAAACAAACAGACACTTGTTAAGAATTCTTGTAAAAGCCCCATAAAGAAAAGTATTATATATTAGATAAATTGATAATCTATTCTCAATAGTTTAAGGTAGATGTGTACAATAAAATGCAATTAAAAATTATAGGTCAAGCCATTATGAAATATTTAAATTTAAATGGTTTAAGTTTGGACATGATTGTAGAGAATATTGTTAGACCATCCACAATGCAGCATCTCGTTTGGATGTTTAAATAGGTCCCGACCATACATGTCATTCGTTTTATAATTAATATATAATAAGCACCTAATCTCTCCAACTCAATACCCGAAATAAATTATTATATTAGTCCCAGTAATAACTATATATCATTAAATTTTAACAAAAATTTATCTATTCATTCATAATTATATAGCTTGGAAATATTGAATTAATTTCATTATAAACTATAAAAAAAGTGAACAATTTTTAATTTTATTAATAATTCAAAAAAATTAAAACTTGAAATTTTTTAACTTTAAGATGAATAAATTATTTGATGTAGTAAAAAATAGTCTTTCATTGAAAATTCAAAGTTGATCGATTAAATATAACACTTGTAAGTATTATTTAATTTATTTTTTTTACTATTAAAATAATATAAGAAAAAAATTACAATTAATTGTGTATGTAGGACCCACATGTAATAGGAGAGAGAGGATGTATATAAAAGCATTCATCTCTATAGGCACCCAATTAATTGATGTCACGATGATGGTGCTTATTTAGTTTGGTGCTAAATAGGGGAAGAACCCCCATTATAGATGATCTTAGATGTAACCGACCCCAAATTGTGTAAAATGACTTTTGTTTTATCACTTCTAACTCGATCAAAACAAATAATAGAGAAATTGAATATGGTGTTCTTGCAAGGGTAGATTTGTAATTTGCATATAATATATGAGTCTTGTTAACGAGTACAATAGGACACTCTTTATGTATTCCTAATAAAGAAATTTGGTAGGGCGGGCCGTGGTCCACCCGAGTCCTAATGTAGTTCATACAATATATGGACATCTTATCATATTAGGTTGATATATGAATTTCCAAATCCTTACCTTTTCCTGCAATTAAAAAATGATTGGGGATTATAGTTTAGACAACCACAATAGTCACACCCTAAATCCCACAGGATACCGGTTTAAACCAACATATCATGATCTTCCAGTCCGATCCAATGCATAAGGACCACACAAACGGTCACACCTTTTCTGCATGGACAACTGTCCAAGTGAAGGCTTGACAACCAAAAACCATACTTATCCTCTATATATACCAATGCATAACATTCAGTTAGGTAACAAACCTTTACCATAGCCGGACTCTCTTAAACCCTCACCGACTTGAATGTCAGATCACGTGCAAGTACACCACCCCCTCTGGTGGAGAACGACTCACGGGAGACCGCGATGGATGATGAAGAGTTCAATCCCTCTATACGACGGATCTCAACCCAATAAACAATCTTCCTAGGTCAAAAAGGATTAGTGTCGACTTTACTGGGGAACAAACCCTATATATAATGTCTTCAAAACAAACAAGATAGTGAACACTCAATCCGTCCACCGCAACCATCGACTCATCCTCCTAAGTCTCAAAGCCTACCTAAAGGACTCTCGAACATATCCTTTCACTAGTGATACCAGAACCTGCAACCAGAATGATGGTAGCAGTCTTAATGGTGAATCCTATTCCCACTAGGTATCAAGGTAGAAATCCTAAACTAATGTTGAATTTACCACCCACGTGATTCCAATGCGGACGCAACGACCCATTATGTAGGAATCCAGAGAATTCCACATGTGACACACTAAAACATCGGGATCTAAGAGAACCCACTAATGACTGCGCACAACGGTGGAACTTAGGGAAACCCATCAGACGCCAAAATCATGCAGACGAATAACTCCTTCGAGATCTCATAGTGGCGGTGAAACACCAGTCTCAGATGATGGAAATCAAAGGCAAACGTTTGGCTAATGTAGAAGCTCGCAAAGTCCACCTTGTTTCGAAGTCCAAAACCCCAGCCAAGGCGTCATTCCCTCCGAACAGGCCCTCCTGAGAGCATTGTCATCTCAATGCTAAGACGTAGTCCAACCCGTTGCCCTAACTGGGAATCGAGAGAAACAAGGGACAATGGCATAAGAGAGGAAGATAAGAGGGCCACAACCATCACAAATCAATTAAGAGCCGTTGAAAAGTTTGAGACTGTGATGTGTCATCCCCAAGGGGCAGCCCTTGCAAGAAGTCCATTGAGAATAGCTCACACGATAATGAGCCAACAATGAAGAACATTTTTTACAAGCAAAACCAATGACCATCTTGTACCAAAGGACCTCCAAAATCCATTAAGCATCAAGCACTATCATGATACCACAAACCAAGACATTGACATTGAGACTGTGGACACAATCTTAAACTTCCAAGGTGCGCGTGGACAGATGAAATGTAGGCGATTTGTTCTAACATTACAAGAAGGGATAATGCCATGGCTTAAGAATCTCAAGCCCCAATCCATAAACTCCTGTGGTGAACTATGTAAAAAATAAGGAGCTCACTTCATGGCTTCAAGGAAACAACCCAAATTTGTCAACACCTTAGGAGCCATACACCAGAGTTCAGGAGAGCCTTCAAGGGACTACAATGAAAGGTTGAACAAATACAAGTCAAGAGTGCAGACGAGGAAATAAATATGTACAAGTTGAGGAAAAGGCTATTGCTAGACAAAAATTTTGTGGAGCATATCGCCCTCGAGAAACTTAAAGACTTCAATCATCAATTGGAGAAAGCGAAAACATACATTCAATCCAAAGAAATACAAAAGGCCGACAAGGCGACTACGACCCGCAGCGAAAAGAAGAATGAAAAAGCCCTGCTACAGAAATTAAGGAAGTGAAGGCGAAAGGTATGGCATGCCTTCTGGGGGATACCACCAAAAGTAACACAAGTAAACACCCTTGAACGTCTCACGCATACACATTCTATAGAAATGTGCAAACGCTGAGTCACAACATGAAGAAGTGGAACAACTTTGAAAAGTTAGAGATCGAGTGTGATCTAATTAACGCTAAAATTGTAGATTCCACAAGTGTTCATGCCATGAAATAGATGATTGTATGCATCTAAAGGATGTCATCGAGGATGATCCAAAAAGGAATTTGAAAAAATGCACAAGCACAAGGAAAAAGAGAAGAAACGATGTGAGAAATCACCCCTTCCAAATCAGAAGTCCACCAACAACGTGCATCCAAGAAAGAAAAGGAGGAAGACCCTTAAGAACTTCCTCACGGGCCTTACGGTTTCTCGAGGAATACTTTGTGAATAGGAATACATGCCACTGGTAATGTGACATGAAAGTCCCATGAGTGAAAGGATGGAAGACCCCAAGAACTTCCACATGGTCTTTACGGTATCTGGATGAATATTCTATAAATGAGAAGACACCTTATCTGCGGGGCTGAATGAGAATTATGGGTGTGAAAGGAGGATCCACGCTAACGACGAATGTTAATTTAGACCCTCTGAATAAAGCGAGATGGAATACCCCAAGGGTCTCCCAATAGCACTATCAGTGTCCGAATAGGTATCCCACAAATCGGAGAACACGTCATTTGGAACGGAACAAGCATAAAGAGAGGTTGTACATGGAGAAACTACCCCTATAACTCTACTAGAAGAGAATAACCCCTTAGGGGTAATGAGAAATCCAAACCCATACTCAATTAACACGCCTAAGAAACTCATTTCAGATCCATGGGGCAACCAACATAAGCAAACTCCATATTATGAGGCTTCCGAAGTATCAAAGGAGAGATAATTAATTCAATAAAAAGAAAACTTAAAGAAATGATGGCACAAGTAGGGTGAAACTCTATGGGGAGTGCCATGAAGAAGTATAGGATGCCTTTCTTTTTTTTTTTTTATGACAGTAGGGCATCAAAACTACAATACGTCATTCATGGTCTGAGCTTTTATGGCCAACTTTGATGTACGCTGAATCCTCGTGGATCAAGTATTCTCATGTGACATTATTTTCACCAATCTCTAACGACCCTCGACCTTTCCAAATAAGACATATCATCATACAACAGTTATGACCTTATAGGGTTCAACAGATTAACTGTAAAAGACGTCAAGAAAGAATGCCTTTCCTTGTATAACTGCATTATCGGTCGTGCCACCCTAACAGATCTAGGCGAGGTCTCTTATACAATTCACTTAAAAATGAGGTAGCACAACAACAAAAATGAAGTGGTGGCTGTCCCAAAAGATATAGAAGTTGGACGAGATTGATCCCTAGTAGAACTCAAGTAGTTTAAAGACAACCAAGACAGAAAAGGAAGGAAAAGTCAACAATAGAGGATAAACTCCAACTCAAGTGTGTGAATATGATTGAAGCCAACAACAAAGAGACTATTGGGCCTAAGAAAGATGAAGAACCACCACTGAGGAGGAGGAAAAATCCAGGAGAAGTCACCCTAGGTTAGGGCATAACGATCCACCAAAAGAGGGGCCACTTAAGAAGACAAGGATCTTGCTACTAAGGAACACAAGCAAAGTGGAAAAGAACCCCCCCCCACACACATCAATCTACCTAGGCCATCATAGTTGCTATCCTCCAAGGAGTTGGACCTGAAAGGATCATATTCAAAATCACATAAAAGAAGAATGGACCTTCTATACAGGGGAAACGACCAAAACTAAAAA
>Ga0315913_1007746_pt1 | contig 12829 bp, 7 predicted proteins | sample MpolsnodulesMG_FD_207736 | JGI IMG/M metagenome (GOLD analysis project Ga0315913, IMG submission 207736) | Medicago polymorpha root nodule microbial communities from Los Angeles, California, United States - small nodules | ecosystem: Host-associated > Plants > Roots > Nodule | place: USA... | reverse complement strand
TTTTAGTTTTAGGGTTTAGTTTAAATTTTGATTTTTTTGCCAAGAAATCATACAATGTTACATGTAAATGACTTATATTGCATAATTGTTTAGATGTTTGCATGTTTATGTTGTAGTTATCATTTTTAGGGTTTATGTATAATTTGCACTCCAAGTGTTTGATGAAATGTTTGAATGAGTTTTTCATTGATTATTTTTAATTTCTTATTGTGTAGATTTGAAACAATGGCCGGTTGGATCGAAATTCATGCACAATTCAACGACAGAGAACCTCAGAGGTTGAAGGTTCGGTGCCTTGGTGTAACGTTAAGAGGTCTCAAAGATGAACTGAATGAATTCTACCGAGGAGTCAACCCGAGAAGCACAAAGAGGGTGAAATATATTTGGTATAAACATCCAACGCTCGACGAGGGGAGAGTATCATTCAGTTGGGTGGAATTAACGAACGACGAAAACGTGACGAGCATGTTTTTGGAGCACATGTTCCAGTGGATCGATATGCGGGTAACGTTGCTGAGATTAACAAAAGATATTATCAACAATTTGATTCCGCCAGAAGATCGTGATTAGGTAGGGGATGCACCTTTCAACTACAACAATTGTCTTCCTCTAAATGGAGTAATTTAAACTTGTTAAACGACATTTCCCAATCATTCACCCGAAAGTGTTATTGTTTCATTCAAAAGATTAAATTCCTGTTAGTTTGGTTTATATGAAGGTATTGAAGTGTCAAGGACTGGACCTCATTCTTTTGGCACTTGAATACCATCATCTAAACCAAACTAACAAGAATTTAATCTTTTGAATGAAACAATAAAACTTCGGAATGAATGCTAGATAGCTATTGTTTAGCAAGTTTGAATTTACCCCATTCAGAGGTAAGATAATTATTGTAGTTGGAAGGTGCATTTCCGAACGTAATGTAATGTAATTATATGACATATTTATGAACTTTATGTAATGTAATGTAAGTTTTATTCGAATTTATTTAATACGCAACTTTTTTCGAATTTATTTAATACAATTCTTTATTCGAATTCATGATGAGTTTAATTAGTTTTTATTCGACTTTATTTATTCAAAACCTACCTATGGTACCATTAGTGCATGCAAAAAAAAAACTGCCCACTATATTAGCGTGAGTTAACCCACGCTGGCCCATGCATGCAACGTGAGTTAACTCACGCTCGTGTTAAACCCAGCGTGAGTTAACTCACACCAGTTTGGTCGGTGTTCAAAACTCAAGAACACGTTTTTTGGACTTTGTTCAGTTGTTCAACCTTCATTTTAATGATTTTTACACTTTTTTTTTTTTTTTTTACAGTTTTTGGACTGCATTTAGTGCATATAAAACCTATGCAACCATTCCCCCTATAAATACCCCCTTAAACCTTGACCATTTCCTCACATTCTCTCTTTCTTCTTCTTCTCACTCTTTCACCTTTATAGTTTTTGTTTTTGTTTAGCTTTTTTGGGGGGCCAATTTAGGGGTAAAAAGGGTCAAGGAAGGGGGTAAAATAGGCGAACTTACTTGGGACACAAAGAGGTCAACCCTTGGGGTAAAAGTAAATCTCCTTCTTTTTACCGTGGGTAAAAAGACTCTTTCTTGGGGTATAAAAAGAACCAGATTTAGATTTACCCCGAAGGGATGATGTCTTTTTGCCCCAAGATGATTGGTCTCTTTTACCACCAACCTTGATCATCTGTTACCCCTAAGTTGGTCTATTTTTACCTCAACCTCAAAGAAGCATGTTTACATTATTCCAATAAAATGTATCAAATTATGTATTATGTAATTGTATCAAAGTATTAATAAAATGAGATTTTATTATGTAATTGTTGAGAATTTATATTACCATTTATATTATTAGCATTTATATTATTTACATTATTTGTATTACCATTTAAATAATTATTTATATTACCATTTAAATAAATTCGAATTTTTTTTTGCATATTTTGAAACGTGAGTTAACTCACGCTGCAATATTTGTAAATTAACACTAGTGTAAGTTAACTCACGTAAAAAATACACTGGCGTGAGTTAACTCACGTAAGGGCATTTTGGTCATTTCACTTGAGAATGAGCAAAAACATTTGTGTAAAGAGAAGAATTCAAGCTTTTTATTGGAATGTTGTTGCTTCTAAAATGGGTATGCAATCCTAAAGGCCTTTATTTAAGCCACTAACACTCATTTTTATTATGTTTATATTGTTGCTTCCAAAATGGATATGCAATCCTAAAGACCTTTTTTTTTTTTAAGCCACTAACATTCATTTTTATTGTGTTTATTTCTGCGTTTGATTACTTTCATATAATTTAATTTATGACTTTAATTCCATATTCATTTGTGTTGATGCAAACTGCATTTGATTTTTTGACATTTTGCATGTCGATCACTCTCAATCATCACTTAGTTTGATTGTTTCTATGACTTTGAATGTGACTCTAAAATTAATAATATAGTCAGTTTTATACTTATATATGAAACTCTACAAAACCTGTACATCGTACGAGTTAGAGTCTAGTTACTTATTAAAAGTTGAACATGTTTGTTTACGATCTTAAATATATATATATATATACACACACACACACACTGCCATGTGGCATCATACTTTATGTTTCTGAAACTACAAGCCTACGATGCATATTTGATTGTCTAACTTGGATGTGCATTGATGACACTATGTCATATCACATTTTTAGAGTGCTTTTATAAGTTTTTATTTATTTTTATTAGTTTAATATTTAATTTAGAGTCATTTTAAATAAATTGTAGCTTTTAATTTATTAAGTCAAAAAGAGTATTATTATTTTATTATTTTCATCTATAGTCATGTGCTAATGAGATAAAATAAGGCACGACATTATTTAGAGATTTGCTGGTAAGAAGAAACATCGGTAATTGGATGAAAACATAAGTGAAGCAACACGTGCCAATGTTGAAAAACAAGTGGGCCTTTGACCAAAGTTGGATTGGATGATCCGAAGATTGAAAGAGAAATTAGGTTACATGAGGCTATATAAGAAGGCAGCTGCACAAGACAAAGAGGGATTATTCACGTTTTTGGCGGAAAATAATATCACGTTTTGGAAGGGAAAAATGACATCACGCATCACGAGAAAAAAAGAGGAGGGGAGAAGCACATGAGATAGGGAAACCACATCACCGATTGAAACTAAATTGAGGAACAAGATGGCACATGAAAACAACAAGCAACACAAACCCATAAAGAATTTTAGCAACAAAATCTTGTTTCCATTCTTTTCTCTGCTTTTTATATCTCTATTGTTATTCAATGAAATGAATTTAAGCAATAGAACAAGACAAGCTCAAACCCATGAAATGAATTTTACCAGCACAAAAAAATCAAGGAGGTAAGAATTGAACACATATATGGACGGATTATACTGACGTGGTTAAATGAAGGACCAAAAGTGGAAGAATATGAAATTACTGGCACAAAATCTATTTTTTGACAGGGACTAAAACCGAAATTCTCTAATATTACAGGGATCAAAATCGGAATGAACCCTTTCCTTTTTAATTGATGTCTGCACCACCGCAAATCATGCCGTCTTTCTTACTTTTTTGTGTCCTGGATTCTAGTGGACCGGTTACTTTTGCTTCGAGATCGGGAGTTGGCGTCTATAGCTGCATTCTTGTTTGGCTGGCTACGGTGTTTCTTTGCTGAACTGGGGGTAAGGGGTGCCGATCGCTTTTGATTGGGATCGGGAGTCAGTTCTTTGGTTCAAGTTAGGTTTTGGGATGTTTTGGTGTTCTTTCGGTGGACTTGAGGTTGAGAGGTGGTGGAAGTTGATTGATCGTTAGAATAATGGCTCAACTTAGGTGATGAGGACAGAGTGTTTCATTTAGAGGGGTTTATTTTGGGGTGAGTAGTGGCGATGGGTGGTTACGTATATCTTTTTTCAGTGGTCTTTTCGTGAAGGAGTTTGTTTTAGGTGGTGATGTTTTTTTGGTGGGTGTTGAAGGTAGGCTTTGGTTAGGTGTTGTGTGTCGCGGGTGCCTTTTTGGCGTTTATTTTGGGTGTTCCACCTATATACAGCGCCTTTAGTTTGTATACACTAAATCACCGGTCTTTGTTCGTCTTGAGCAGGGATCAAGTTTTCAAATAAAATTTGTTGTTAAAAAAAAAAACAAAGAGGAGAATGTTAACCAGTGCACAAGGGCATTGGTTATAAGCATCCAAAACAAACAAGTTTTCATGAAAAATTTGTGTAATCATTAGATGAACACAATTAACATCTTATATTTCGAAGCACTGATTAACAAGACCTTTGTTTTAATCGTCTTTCTTAGCAATAAGACTAGGTTCGAACTTTTAGGAATATGTCTCCAGAATGATTATGCATTCGCCAACTTCTTGATCTTCTACCTCTTCAAATTTTTCTTCATGATCATTTTTATCAACCACTTGGCATAAATTTGGTAAAGTAACCGTGTATGTTCCTTGCCATGTCTCTAACATATGCTGCGATAGCCTCATCAAAATTCTCATGAATCGATTTTTGACAGCGCAAAAATTGATTAATTTGACAAAAATACATAAATTGAATATGTATCCATCATAGATTATATATTCATCAAAGTATTAATATGCATTAAAGCATCAGAAGCACAATATGGTAAAAAATTTGAAGAAAAGTAAACCAGAAGTCAACATATTGGATCAGAAGTTAACATACCCATCAAGGTTTTATTCACTTTTAGGTCTTATTTGCATTTTATACGGATTATTTTGGAAGGTAAACTGATTGTACCTCTTTCGTTTAATCCTCCTATAAGTAAAGAACTTCACCATGTTAATTTTCTTATGGACGGTTTCTAATAATATACTCCCTCCGTTTCTAATTTTAAGCAAAATGGACTTTTTAGAATATGGACCACATGCATCATTAATTGAATGAAGCTAAAAAGTCAATTTAATATTTTTATAGGAAACTCTAGAATATTCATGCATCACACCGGTTGAAGTCTAGTAGGTTAAGAAGATTAAGAATAACAACTATCGGCTATTAACTAGCAACAGTCATAATAATATGGCATGGCGTTGCATACACTTTCCACATAATATCATTTATTGCCTATATCAATAATAATGTAACCGATTTCTATTTAAAGCATGCGTTGCATACACTTCCACGTAAGCCTTTTTGAACAATTCTCTGATATCAGATTAGGAACCATATTTTATTCGATCTCCATGATTTTATCTTTGATATTAAAATATCGGTCATAAATTTATTGCCATCAAAGAAGATATGAGTACCATTGCTGGAAATTAAAATGAAATATTGCCTCTTTAGTTTCTCAATGATGTAATGCAAAACAAAAAATGATGTAATGCAATTTCTATTTAAAGGCATGGGGTTGCATCCAGTTTCATCATAATATCAACCCTAGTTTCTTTCTTCTATTTCTTCTTTTTGTTTTGTTTTTTTGACATTCAGAAATGGTGCTCGCCGGTAAACTTAGTACTGAACTTGGGATCAAAACACCCGTCGACAAGTTCTTCAAACTATTTGCATCGGAACTTCACGATGTGCAAAACATTAGTGAAAGAGTTCATGGTGCCAAACTTCATGAAGGTGAAGATTGGCATCAAACTGATTCGGTTAAACACTGGACTTATGTCATAGGTAATTATGTTTCTAATTCAACTAACATGCCCTCCATATCATCTTGTTTATTTATATATTGATCCTTAATTCAATTAATAAGAGCATAAGGACCATACTTTATAAGAAGATTATGTCCTAAAGATGATAAAGATAAAGTTTTTCAGCTGTGATATTTAGACAAAAAAAAGATACTGCATCCTGACATTCATATATGAATTTATGGGGATGGAGGATTAAGGAGAGGGAAAGATAAAAAAAATACAATCAAGATCCGTATAAATATACAATTTCGATGTCAAATTCTGTGAAAAAAACAATTCTCAAAATTTAATTAACCAAATCAATCAATGAGACAATATACAGAAAAAGTGATGGATTTATGGATTTGAATTTCACATAGTTAAGAAATTTATCATTTAACGTAGTTGTCATTGGATCAAGATTTTTGATGAACAACCGTAAGGGATTCCTCATCTAATGAAAAACCCTTAAGGGATTCCGATACAATAGATACATTGTTTTAAGGGATACTATAGATACATCGTAGTACATACACCTTCTGGTCACAATTATAACAAAAAATCAACATTTTAGATTCATTCATTAAATAATATAAGATACGTAGTACTTGGTATTCATATCAAAATAAATGCTAAGGAGATACATGATTGACTTTATGGTTGTAATGAGCGCATCTAATTCAGACTTCTTAAAGATATTCAAATATTGCATAGAATCCTACACTAGATATGTGAGAAGGCAACTAAATATTATACTATAAATTATTAATATTCATATTTTTTTGTTTAAAAATTATTTTATTTGAAAAATGAAAACAATGTAGTTGTTTAGTTATTTTAAAAAATGTGTCCATATTTTTTTCGTAACTCTATATACACTGTTTTAATTTAATTGGTATTAATTGCCCTTGGCATCACAATAGATGGTAAGGTACACACATGTCATGAGAGTATCGAAGTTGATGAACAGAACAAAAAAATCACTTTCAAGCTCTTCGGTGGAGACATTGATGAGCACTATAAGGTCTTTAATCTGATCATTGAAGTAATTGATAAGGGTGATGGCAGTGGAGCTGCAAAATGGACAGTTGAATATGAGAAGATCAATGAGGATATTGACCCTCCGAATGGCTGGATGGACTTACTAGGCAAAGTCACTCGAGAAGTTGATGCTCATCTTGTCAAGGGCGTAAATATACCTCTATAAGTTATAGAGAAAGTAACAAATATGTTGTAATGGCTTAAGTATTCATCTTTATAATTAGTGTGATGTGATGTGATGTATTCGTAATAGCATATTGACTTATGTTGATCTTAGTTTGAATGTGTTGGTTTAAGAGTGTGACTTAAATTATGTGATGCAAATCAATAAATGGATATTTGTGTATTTTAGTTTATATTTGCACATGCAATATGTTTTATTTTTGTAACAACCAATATTGGTGTTTTTTTCTCAGTAAAAATAAACAAAGATTATTTGGTTTAACTTATTGTGGGTCTACACTTTGAAAATTGAACCAAATAAAATGGTGGAACATATATTGATTTCAGCCAATAAAAATGTGAGTGATAAAGAGTGTTGAAAAGTGAGTGTTGCTAGCATTCCTCTTATAATAAATAATAAAGTGAAATTGGAAGGAAAAAAGTTACACAAAAACAAAAAAAAAATTATATAAGAACAAAATACGTACTTTTTACAGTGTCTAATATCATTATATTGTTGTGGATTGTTCTTCCGGTTGTTGTAAAAGGTTTGTACAAAGAGAGTGGTGATTCCAAGGATATTACGGTTTTGAGATTCCTTTATTGCAATGACCTTGGGCTGCCAATCTCTAGTCATGCATATCAAAACTTTGTTAGTACAATATTGGTTCGAGATGTCTTTTCCTAAGTTTTGCAATTTGTTAACAATATGTGTGAACCTCATTTGCATGGAGGAGATGGAATCATCCTCCTCCACGTGAAAGAGTTCATATTGTTGGAGGATAGTATTGATCTTTGATTGCTTGACGTCTTACGTACCCTCATGGAGAGTTTCCAAAGCGTCCCATATTGTCATAGTGGTTTAACAATGAGAAGCCGAGTGATACTCATTCACTTCAAGAGAGAAAATAAGTATGTTTCTCGCCTTCAAACCATATAGAACATTTGTTTGTAATCGTCGGTCCATTCGACTTTTGGTTTATTTTGTGCGACACTGTTAGTAACAACTTGCAGTTCATACAACCTGTTTGTCACGCCCACACAACCATGTCAACCGATTAATATGAACACTCCTGCATTCTTTTCAATAGTCATAGTTTTTGCCGTAAAAAATTAGTGTTCTATTGTACGTCCCCTTAGGCTTTTTCCTTGCCATATCGACTCTTCCGGTAGTTAACCGTTAGTGAAGAGACGAGACTCTTGATGCCACTTGTTGGTCTAAGTATGCGAATGTTTGGGCCTTCAGTGCTTTCCTTGCCTCGAATGTTATGTCAAATTCAAAGAGTTCTATCGACCACTTAGTCATTCTTCGAGCCAGATCCGGTCGAAACAGTACATTTTTGAGTGGTTGGTCGGTTCAAATCACGATGGAGTGGGCCATACCATATCTCCTCAGTTTCCTGGCGGCCACCATGCGAGTGAGCGCCACCTTTTCAATCTTTTGCGCAACGGTTGTGGAGTATGCTCCGATGATCGATAATGGCTTCTAGTGAGGCGGCGAAGCGTCTTCTGCGGTGGAACGAAAGGTGCCTGCAGACACGTTAGCACTCCAACGATCAAGTCAATAATGGAACTGAGAGAAAAGTCTTAGGAGAGGTTTGAAAAGTGTTGTGTACCTTGAGGGTGAAGCAAGTTAACCGTTATATAGGCATGCTCTTGGCATAACCGCGTCCGGGTTATGCGGCGTATGATTAGAGGCGGGAGTTGACATGTGTAGCGTGATCTCGCAGGGTGGCGTACTTCAGTGTGGCACGGCACAGACAAGTTAGCGTGCTCCTTTGAGTGTGAGGCTTTAAGGTGGCGTAATATTGCACACGTGTAAGCGTGTGAGTGGCCCAGAAAACTAATGAATTGGAACTTAATTGAATTTCGATTGTGATAAGATTGACTTTAAAATGAAATTTAATTCAAAGAACTAAGATTAGGTTAATAATTAAAATATGATCGCAATTAAATCAACTAGTTACAATTATTAAAACTCATACACTACAATTAATGCAAAATTAAAGAGGAAAGGGAAGAGAAAAGACACCGGAGTTTATAGTACTTCCCCCTTTCGTCCTCGCTTCGGGGTACGTCTACTATTCTTGATAGAAAATGTATCTATCAAGGACTTCCACTATTTTTGAAATTTTTTTACAATTTTGTGATTATAAGAATTCTCTCAATTACCCTAATTTTCAATTCCTATGCAACCACAACCCTCAATCTTCAAGTAACCCTTGAAATTGTTGATTCTCCAAGTCTTCAAATCCTCAAACTCCCATGCAATCCTTGAAGCTCTACACCTAGAACTCTTCTTTGTTATGTCCGGAGCTTGGATCCATTTGAACTTGAGAAGATTAGACAGAACCCTCAATCCCTTGAAGGTGGAATGAAATCACTCAAGTCTCTTTGGACCCTTGATTCCCAATCAAGTTCCTTGAATTATAACAATATACAATCCCTATAACACTCTAGAAATCTATGACTCAAAGATCATAAAGATTCTTAAAAACAATGTTTAATATGAAGAATTAGTGGAAAGAAAGGTTTGAAGACTCAAGAGAGATAGTTGCAATTGATTCAGTAGTTTTGGAGTTGTGAGGATATGACTATATATAGAAATGAGTGCTAAGTGAATTTTTTTAGCCAAAAGCATTGTGTTGGATCGAATCATAAAAACTTGAATCGTATCAAACATGTAGAAAAGGATGAAATTGGAGCTATGAAGGTTGATACGAATCAGACAAAGTGTGATTCGAATCAACCCTACCCAGACAAAGGTTGATACGATTCAAATATTTGAGAATCTATTCAACACCTTAATAAACAAGTCCAGAAGTAAAGAATGATATGAATACGCCAATTTTGATTCGATTCACCAGTGATACGATTCAAGAAACCATGAATCATACCAAAATGAATGAGACACACACAACAGAGGCAGAAAGAATGCTTGATACGAATAAAAAAAGCTTCGAATTGAATCAATCACATAGAAAAAAGTTTTTGCCACTCAAAAGGAAGATTTCAGCATATATGGAAACATTTGACATCCAAGAATCATATGAAACAAAGAGACAAGGAGTGCTAGGTGCTTTAACAAGTTTCTTGGCTATAACTAACATTATATAAACATCATCAAAATAACATATAGTTAGCATTATTTTAACATCATCAAAACAAACCTAATGCTATAAGCAACTTCACAACATATTGATGAATTTAGAGGTAAGACATATACAATCCTTAATTTGTTTTCCCTTAATGAATCCTCTTTGCTCAATTGAAATTATATCCGGCAATATCTAAGCTAATTTGTCAGCAATTTTTTTTTAAATGATCTTGTATTTGAAGTTAGCCATTGCTCAGTTATTAGGTTTGTTCGAATTTAAAGTCGTAACTATTTGTACTTATAATTTCATAAAAAATACCGTTAGTAATTTACATGTGTTAACAAAATAAAAAGAGTGAAAAGACGGACATGTTAGTGTCCGTCTTTGCGTTAATTGTAATAATGAAATTTGAACCATAAATGTTTGCGTTGATTGGTTCGTGCAACAATCTATTCATAATCTCGATGGTTGAAAATGTTGTATTATGAAGGTAAATGGATTCTAAAGAAACCTAATAAATAAATGATTGAATTGTTATAGATATATGTCCCTCAAAAGAATTATAGCTTTCAGAATATATGTGTTCAATTTCACTAATATTAAGTGAAAATGGACGTAAATGATTGTCTCAAGTCAATATTAACTTGAACCAAGTGCAAAAAAAATTTAGTCAGACAAAACTTTGACTTTCGCAAATGATAAGTACATACACTTTTTATGTTACATATATTCAACACATACAAATAAAGATGATTTTTTGAGATCTTCTAACGAATGCATTTGGAAGACTCATTCCATTGCACACGAATTTGATTATCGTAATGATTGTTGTAATTAAGTGTAAACGGACACAAATGATTGCCAAGAGTCAATTTTAATTTGAAACATTTGCAAGATTCATTTAGTAAGACACGATGTTGACTCTCGTAAACAACAAATACATACACTTTTTATGTTACTTATGTTCAATACATATGAATCAAAATGTTTGTTTTAAGATCATATGAACAAAGTATTTGAAAGACGGATTCAATTATGCATGAATTCGATTCATGTAATAATCGTTTTAATTAAGTGTAACTAAAATGTTGTAGAATCATATATCATGTTATTATTTCAGATTCTTAAAATGTTAAATATATAATAAAGTATAGATTTACCACTTCAAAATCTTCCCCTCCAAATAAAATATGTTACATAATATCCTAAATTTTAATTTTCTTATTAAAAACACACAATTGGGAGAGAACCCACGCTTGGTGATATAGGTCCGTCTGCTAAATATTTTTTAAAAACTAAATTATTTTTTATGTAATAATATAATTGTGCGTAAGTGTTAGCCTGTATTTTCAAAAGGCTCATTTAATGAGGTCAACATTAGTTAACTTTTATCTTTGCAGGAATCGAAGTCCTTCCCTTCAACTTGAGGAGTTTGACGAAATGTTGGACTTAGCGTGAAAAAGTCTAAAGCCTTAGAGTTCGACAAGACGAGAGTCAAGGATGCCATACCGTCGAAGCTAAGCAATTCCTGTTGAGGCGTGAAGATTTCCAATTTCAAAGAGAAGCGGTTTCCTCAATGGAAACGTGGGAGACAAACGGTTGTCTACATGGAAGAAGTGATGATCATGGGATTATGCTTTTTCTAGTTAGTTTGCTATGTATAAATAGTAGTTTTCCATAGGGAGAACCAGTAAGCAAATCACTTATAGAAATTGTACAACACTCCTTGTACCGGCGCGGGAGAAAAGAGTTATACAGAATGTATGTAAAGGATTTTTCGAACAACCTTTATTTTTAATGCAATGCAATTTATATTTCCTTTAAGTAACTGCAATTTTAACTTTTTGCACTTTTATCTAGCATTTATTGCGTTTATTTCACTTTAAAACCTTTTTCTGTCAAAAGACGTCATACGGTCTCGTTCTCTTCATTAAGCAACCTATGAACTTGATGAACGTGAACTTTTTTTTTTAAACAAATGCACAACATGTCATAGGATTTATGATTTGATCCTGCTTGTAATAATCAAAACCAGCCCGTATTGTTTACCAAAAACACCGGTAAACAGTAAGCTTTTTCAAAATTAATTTGTTAAATAAATGATTTTTACCCTAAAATTTAAAAATTCTTTTGATTAGATTTTGAAGAAAACCGATTTTAACAAAAGAGGGACATGCAAAATATATTATAAAAAATGTAAACAAACACAACATTGTTTTTGTTTTTCCTTAAAATCTCAAAAAAAAAAATCTAAATTATTTATATTGAAATAACTTTTTTTTAATCGATAACAAACGGCACTACGTTAACCTCAATAACTATTTCACTACTGAAAAATATGTTCTAATTTTTGCAAAAATATATCTTAAAAATGTTCAAGAAAATGATTTTTTATTGAAAAAACACTACAAGAAAAACTGCAAATTGCGACACTTCATCTGCGACCCCTACCTTGTAACTGCCTCAAAATGTACATTTGCAACGATTGTTGTGGCTGTTTGGAGCAACCGTCGCAGGTTTTTTTTCCTAAATGAACTAAAAGGCGCGTTGCAATTTCATTTCCCCTCTCTACCCAAAATTTCATTTGCGCTTTCTCACTTTCCCCCAAAACCCCCAAATCTCAAACTCACTCACCACACTCACCACCAACTCACTCCTTCACCAGCTTGTCGCCGTTCACCAGCTTGTCGCCGTTCACCAACTCACAGTCCTTCACCAGCTTGTCGCCGTTCGTCGTTCGCCGTTCACTCCTTCCTCTTCCTCGTTATGGCTTCACACACTCTCGGTCTCACACTCCCAACCTAGCCTACACAATCGATTCAGTTTCTTGTCACTCCCAAACCCTAACCTAGCTTTGAATC
>Ga0315913_1007744_pt1 | contig 12830 bp, 8 predicted proteins | sample MpolsnodulesMG_FD_207736 | JGI IMG/M metagenome (GOLD analysis project Ga0315913, IMG submission 207736) | Medicago polymorpha root nodule microbial communities from Los Angeles, California, United States - small nodules | ecosystem: Host-associated > Plants > Roots > Nodule | place: USA... | reverse complement strand
TATCCAATAGATAATTTTTAATACCTTGTTATCATCAAAACTCAAGAGGTGATTTTGAGAAACACCCTTTGATAAGTCTATGGAAATGAAGATCACCATAAGAAAGGATTCTTGATATGATCAATACAAGGTCCAATCCAGAACCTAAAGAGAAAATACTCACTTTTTTAACAAAATTCAACTTAAGTTTTTATTCAATTGTTGTGTCCTATATATAGGTAGGAGGTCTAACACCCCGTTTTCCAAACAATGTAAATAATACATATACATCAGAGTAGTCGACGTAAAACGGAATGCCACACTACATTGAAGTATAAATAGAGTAAAGTTACTATTTATTAAAACAACTTTAACAAAATTCAATTACATCGCAGCAGAAAATTAATTCTTTATTCAACAACTTTGGCACTACGGCCTCAACATAAACAACTTTAATGAAATTCCTAGTTCAAATAGTTAAACAACATAGTTCATAAATAATACGTGACAATGGAAAACAAGCAAATATCCCATCCCGTTACGTATCAGAGCGACCCTAAGACGACGCATGAGAGAGTCAACTCACATCAGCAGCTAATCCTGTTTATCTGCACGTTACCCACGTAGAGGCAACATTCAAATAATAATAAGTATATAATTCATCAATGGAATTTAACCACATAATCAACAACAACTAAACAACAATAATACTTTACATAATTCTTCAATTATTCCTACTTGACATTAAATCAACGACAACAACTCAACAACTCGACGACGACACGATAATGCAATGACACAACAACAACTTGACTATGCAGTATGCATGTGGTACCAATCAACGTGTTAGAGCATAGGCTCTCAATTCAACGTGTAGAACATCGGCTCTTAAATCAACATGTAGAGCATCGGCTCTTAAATCAACGTGTAGAACATTGGCTCTCAAATCAACGTGGTATGAATGATTAAACATTCAACAGGGCATGAGCCCCCAACTTTACATGAGTATGCAAGGACTCAACAACTTATTCAACAACAACGTACAACTTCAACGACATTGACGACATCAACGACAACAACAACGACGACGACTCTACATCAGAATTCCATAATTCATTGTTTATGAGCAACATCATGTAACATCATATACACTCACATAGTAATTCATCAATGTGTACATTCATATAACAATTCATCAATATATACCTTCATATAATAATTCATCAACCAAAGTTATTCATGACAAACAAAGCCATTTGAAAGCTGACAATATTACCTAAAACTTTCATGTTCACACCAAAGGCTAATTCAAAACAGAAACGTGTGAAAACGACGCAAGAACTTGAAAAGGTACACTGCTGCTGGGTAACTCGCCTCGCGGGCTGACTTACTTGCTGTGGCGAGCTAGCCCACTCGCTGTGGCGACCTAGTGGTGAGCAAACACTGCTCTCTGTCACGATACAGCTCGCCGTGGCGAGTCGTAACAGACTTCTGTCCGGAAGAACGATTTTTCACCCCAAAAACCCAATTTTCATCTACCCCAATCCCAAATTTGATAGAGAACTCAACCTATGATAATTCTACAACCTGAACATCAATTATACACGAATTTAATGGATTTTCTACTCTATTAACAACCAATTTCTACCCCAAAACCTAATCCTCAAATTAACAAAACAACAACAACAACTACATGCTAGATTCAATTTCAGAATTATATAACCTAAGATTAGAGAATGATAGTCCCACCCTTACCTTAGATTAAGTGATTACAAGATTCTACAAGCTCTCCCTCCTCTTGGTTCTCCTCTTTTCTCCCAAAAACTTTGTTAGACCTAAACTTGTCTGACTCATATTTTTCTTATATTTTTTAACCTCAACAGATTTCTACTTAACTCCACTTATTTCTAATTAATTCTAATTCAGCCCCCTTCAAATCTAATTATTCTAATTTCCAACCTATCCTACTAAATAATAAATAAAGCCACTTAATAAAATATTAATACACAACAACATGTCACTTATCAACATAAATCATATAAGTCATATAAAAGACTCTAAATTCAACCAAAATAATCAAATAAATAAATAGGGCGTTACAGGCAGGCGATCAGCTGTGCTTTGACAAGTTCAAGAAGATCCTTGCCGATCTTGAAGTTTTTCGAGGGGTCGTTCTCGAAAGGGACCAGCTTGAATTCACAGTCAGGAATAGGTCTAAGAAGTTTCGCGTTGAGCGGATTCTTCTTCTCCCTATTTTGTTCCTGAAGGTCTTCCTTGGTGAACCTAGGGTCAAGTTCGACAAAGTTTGCATCCAGAGTGCTCGCAGCAGCTTTCCCTTTGTCCTCAGCAGGTTTGCTGGATTGGGAAACCGAGTTCTGGGCTTTGTTAGCCTGGAGGAAACATCTTATTGTAGCTTCGATGTCTCCGTTGAGAGAGGCGATGATGCCATCTTTTGCATGGTATTTCAACTTCAGATGAGTGGTTGAACATGCATCACCCAGTTGGGCGAGCCCGGTTCTCCCTATAATGGGATCCTTATTGTTTTCTTGGCCTCCTTTTTGCCGAAGGTGACCAGCAGTTCCACGTAACCCGATGGTTGAGTAGACGAGCCGTTGAAGCCGTAGAGTTCATTTCCAACATATGGAGAAAGGTTTTTCTCCGTAAGTTGAAGAGTTTTGAACCGGTTGGTGTACATGATGTCGCATGAGGCCCCTGTGTCAATTAGGACTCGACGGACATCGGTGTTGGCCATTGATGCTCGTAAGAGCAAAGGAATGGCTGCATTTGAGGCCCCACCGGGTAGTTCTGAGTCGTAGAACGCCAAAGGTGGTCTTCCTCCATGGTTAGAGGGGGCCAGCAAGTTGACGCTCATGAGCTCTTCGAACTTCCTTTTCATGCTTCCCATGAAGATGTTCAGTGTTCCTCTCGTGATGACGTTGGCAGAGGGAAACTGCTCCCAAGTGCATAAGTAGGGGGTGATTTCCACGTTGTCGGGGAAATCGCCCAGGTGCTCCACGGACATGGCGATTATCTTGCCAGTCTCGGTGCCACCGCCGATGACTTCGACGACCTTTCTCTCCGACTCGGGGCTCTTGATGAATTGTTTGAGCCGTCCTCGTTGGATGAGGAGTTTGATGGTATCCTTCATGTGGATACAGTCGTCGGTGACGTGCCCGTGACATTTGTGGAATTGGAGCCTTTGGTGGCTTAACGCCAGCTTCTGTTAGGTCGGCCACTACGATCTCGGCGAGAATTTTCTCCCTGGACATGGCCAAGGCCGTATACTTGGTGAAGTGACCGTTGGGTCTTTTGCCTTCACGAGTTACTTTGTCTTCCCTCTTTTTCTCATGGAAGGGCTTTTTGGAAGATTCAGGAGAAGGATCCTCCTTCCTGGATTTGTTGAGGTTGTCCGCGTACAACTATTCTTCATATGCTATGTAGATCTTTGCGATCACTAGGAACTCATTGAGAGTCCTTGGGCGATCCAAACGAACAGCTTTTTTCACGTCTGTGCCTTCGCGCAGACCTTCGGCAATGAGGTACCGCTTTTGTCTCGTTAGCACCTCTTACCTGAACAGCTTCTTTTTTGAACCTCTCGATGTAATCCTGGAGAGGTTCGCTCTTTCCTTGAACAATGGCTTCAAGGGATGCCACCGATTTTGGTTGCGTCCTTGAAGCGGTGAAGTGGGTCGTGAACTCGTAGCAGAGGTCGCTCCATAAGTCAATGGAGTTTCTCCGTAGGTTCTTGAACCAGGTGACGGCTCCTCGTCGCATCGTAATTACGAAGAGCTTGCATTTTACGGCCCCTGCACCGATCTGTATGTGAGAACTGCCTCAATGTTCTCGATGTGCTCGTCCGGATCGGTTGTCGCGTCGTATGAGTCCACTTGGGGAGTCTTTTCTAGCCCGCGGGGGATAGGAGCTTCTCGGATGCGCCGAGTGAATGGACCGTAAGCGTTACGGTCATTCCAGGTATCGTGAGTGTCCTCAGAGCTAGAGGAAGACCAAGAGTGTCCGTTACGTCTTGGCGGGGATCTCCTTGGAGGGGATCGTCTAAGTGGGGATCTCCTTGGAGGGGATCGTCTGGGAGGAGACTGCCTTGGAGGAGTTTCTCTAGGTGATCTCCTTCTGACCGACATCCTGGTGTAACTCGGAGATTTGACGCTTATTGAATGCCGCGGGGATCTAGAACGTGACTGGCGAGGGCTCCTTCCTCTTCTGCTACGGACTAGAGGGCGTGCTTGCTCTAGATCCATCAGGCGTCGGTTCTGTTCCTCGATTAACGACGTCTGTCGTTGAACTATGCGGAGCAGATTGCTGACGAGGGCACCAGTTAGCGTGGCACCTTCAGGCGTCTCTGTAGGTCGGGTAGGACCTTGCAGAGGCCTTTCTTGGAGAGAAATTATTTGTACCGGTTCCTCTCTAGGTGTACCCCCAAGAGAAGGTGAAGATGTCATGCCATCCCGTTGAGGGATGCGAATCTCACTTCGTATCTGGGAGTTGGCACCGTTGGCAGCCATGGTAATTTTTCGGAAAGCTTTGGTTTTTATGAGTATAAAAACGGGGAGAGCTTATAGTTCCCACAGACGGCGCCATTGATTGTACGTGATCAGAAGGTGACTGTCGGTGCTTTGAATACAGTGGTTTGTGTGGTGGTAGAATGCATCAGAATGCCTTCTTGGAGCGGATGGGGGGTGTGTACCTGCAGGCACTCCGACGCTCAAGTAAGTAGAGATCAGAGAGTGAGGGTTTAGAGGAAGAGTTAGATTCTACCTTGGGGACTGCTATGAGTCCCCTATTTATAGAGGTGGAGGGCTGCAGAGTCGTTGTAATGGCCCACCTGGCTCTGGCGGTTACGAAATCGTGGGAAGTGTACCCGCCATAGATTTTATTGCGGGAACGTGCAGAGAGACATTGTGGTTCGTTTGAACCGGTCTCGTTCGCTCCGTGCACCCCCTTGTGGGAAAGGGGTGTGTCGCAGGTAATGTTGCCAAACGTGGTGTTTGGGCTTTGGATTGTATTGGGCCTAAGTAAATGGGCCAAAGGTCCTTTTGGCCGGTCCAGAACACAAGTCATACAGCACCCTAACAATCTTAGCCTCACACTCTACAAAAGTTCTTAGAAAAAGTGTTTAATCTGAAGAAGATGTAGAGAGAAAAGGTTTGGAGATTTCAGAGTCTATTTGCAAATTGATTAAATGAATAGAAAAATATGTAAGTAGGAGTATATATAGCTGTGAGTGAAAAGAGTTAATTTTAGTCACAAAACACGAGCTTGAATTGAATCATAAAAAACATGATACCATTTAAATAGTGTAAAATTAGAGAATTTGGAGAACATGAATATTGATACGAGATGGAAGAGTTTTTCATGTACAAGAAACAAGTGAAATTTGAGCTAAAAATAGTTCAAATTAAACTTGAATTAAACTTCAAGTTGAACAAATTCTTATCAAGTCGAACTAAACCAGTCCGAGTCAACTAATTTTCCATAAGGGGAGTTACTAGGTCCTATAATTACCATGTTTCATTTTAGAGGAATGAAAAATCATACACATATATTGGTCATCAACAATCAAATAGAGGTGCGTTGTAAGAACCGTGCCATCAGAATACTACTCCCTCCATCTCAAAATACATGTCATCTTTACTATTTTTCTTTATATTATTTGTACCTTTTACAATATCAATACAACGTATTTCACTCATCTAATAACTTCATTAACTATAATAATTAATAAAAATGTTTTAGTAAATGAAACATGTATGTATTTTAAGACGGAGGGAGTACCTATTATTACATCCTCCCTCAAATCTATTTTCTGTCTCTCCCAGAACCAAAACCACATTTCAATTTCAATAGTACTACACAATAGCCGTTACACTTTTCTAGTTTGTCTCATTAAGATTTTTCAAACCCAAATATTTCGAATTCCAACACTATCACAACTATGTCCCACTGCCACCCACCTTTCTAACTTCAACACATTTTTCCTTCCTATCTAATCCAAAATTTCCAAATGGGTTCTTGCTTCAGCAGAGCCACAACCAAAACCCAAACCCAAAACCAACAAAACCTCAATTCCCTCAAAAACCATCAACCCCACCTAAGATCCTCGCAAACCAAATCAAATCCAATCCATCATGAACAAACCCCACCACCACCAGAAGAAGAATCTGTCAAAGAAGTTCTCTCTGAAACACCCATTTCCAAACCCAACCAATCTCCAATTTTGAAGCCAGAAACAAACACCCAAATGCCATTACTTCAAAACCCATCTCAGAAAATTGAAAATAATGGTCATCATCATCACCAAGAACCAAATACCCAAATGGCAATAGTTCAAAACCCATCTCAGAAATTTCAAACTAAAGCTCCAATAGAAGAAGAAGTTACCGAGGTATTAGTTTCTCAGCTTTCAGAAGCAACCACCATAACCGAGAGCTTCTCAACTGCTACTACAGCAACTACTGCTACTGTTACTGAGAAGAGAGAAGATGAAGTAACAAGCAAACAATGTAACAGAGATTTCACAACAACGACACACAAATGGAATCAATCTCCATCAAGGAAGCGTCCTCTCACTGGTGGTGGAAGTGAACGGAGGGTAAAATCTCCGGCTAGGAGGCCAGAACCGTCGCCGGATAAGAAAATGAAGAGCAGTTCAAGGTTAGTTCGTGGAAGAGAATCCAGTCCTGTGGCGAATAGGAAGCTTAATGCAGGTTCTGGTGGAGTTCGTCGTGAGTCCGGTGAAGGTTCTGGCCGGAGGTCGAGGTCACCGTCGTGTTCACGGACGGTTGGTGGGTCGGGTAAAGTAGGTGTTGGCGGTGGTCGGAAACAAGCTCCGGCGGTGGAGAATGGTGTGGAGAAGGAGAAGAAGAGTGAGAGTGAACAGGGTGGAGAGAAAAACGACATCGTTTCGCAGGGAGAGTCAATTGAAAATCCTCATGTTTCGATGGAGTGTTTTATTTTTCTGTAGAGAATGAAAAAAAGCACGTTTGTGAAGCTTTTTTGAATTTTGGAAGCAAGTTTTTTTTCACGTGGGGTTGCTTTCATTTTTCAAAAGCAGTTTTCACTTTTGACTTTTTGTGTTTTCTATTTTAATTAATTAAAGTGGAATCGATTTTGTGTTTTTTTTTATTTTATGAGTAAAATCCAATCAATAGAACACTAAATTACTTTTTTTATTGAATGCAGTGATAAAATTCAGTCAGACTCAGACATGAGTGAGATTGTATCTCTCCGACTTGCATTTTTATTAAACTAGTATGATCATCGTGCAAAACACGGGAAATTAATATACTTATAAATTTATTTAAGGTTGTGATTGATCTTTAAGGTTCTGCATAACACCTCTTGAAACTACGAAGATGCTTCATCATCAACATTATCATTTTTTATTTGGTGGATATCTAAATGTGTCTGTGTTTGTTGATTGGGTCACACTGTGTTTTTGTGTTATCACAAATCAAGTTAGTGTTGATTCATGGTTATAGATGTGGTGTGTTTTACATATGAGTTTATAATTATTCTTCTCCCATCTAGGGGTTGCTTGCCATGCTTCTTCTATCTCATCTGATTCTATCTATCCCTTGTTTTATTTGACTTTATTTTGTTTTGGGAAATTGGGTTTTGGTCAGTTCTGATTGCTTCATAACACGTTAAGGTTTTAGGCTAAAGCATCTTCGTTTTTGCAGCCCTTGCCACCATCTTTAGTTGTTTTTTGGCTTATGCCGGATTATTTTTGGGAGATCATAGCTATTTAATTGGCTTTGACTCACTTATTTTATTTATGATTAAACTTTTAATTTTTCAAAAGAAATGGAAAGAAAGTCCTAAATTACCACAAGTTTTAAAGATTTAGGGTTTGGGGTTAGTTATATTTAGGGAAGGTGTTAGCACGCAAAATATTCATAGTACTCTATGAGAACCTCTTGATTTTATTTACTTTTTGTGCTACAACTTGCTTACTTTTAAAGAAGGAATTAGAGTAATGATTAAAAGAAAAAGAAGATTTTTTATTCACATCTTTTATGATTTTGAAGGATAAAGTCTTTTGTCTACGTATCTGTGAGAGATCAAAACCTCGTAGTTCGGAGTAAAAATTACCGTTTGATTTATTTTGTGTTTTTTATTAGTTTTTGAAAAAGGTTTTAAAATAAAAAGCCAAGTGGCAAATGAATATTTGTTTGTATTTTTTAATATTAAGGTTTATTTTGTTTTGTGAAATTGGGTTTTGGTGCCATCATCTTTAGTTGTTTTTTTTTGTTTTGTTGTGATTGTAAGCTTCACGATCCGTACAGTTATGTTGTGTTGTTATTTTGTTGTTCAGTTCGTTGATGCAATTGTTGGGTTCCTTCCTTCATATTGACTCCAGAATCTTTGTCTCAAATGGACTTTGGTTTCGCGGTATGGATGCTTTTTTTTTTTTTTTTTGTTTCAACTCGTTTGATGGTCATTAATGCTTGTTGTCATCGTTTTCTTTGCGGTGGGTTGTTGTTTAGTGGGTCTTCTTCAATGTTGGTGGACAAGTTCATTCGAAAATTTTAAAGATTGGGGTTTAGGTTTTTTTTTTCCGACTTGTCTCTAGTTTGGTGATCGTGAATGCTCACACGCCAAATTTTTGGCAATCCAATTTCACGTTTGTACGTGAGTTTTCTAGGTTGTGCTCATAATGGGTGCTCGTTGGCTTCAGAACATATTTTCTACATGTTAAGGTTACAAGTTTATTATCTTAAAGGATCGGTTCATTTTGTGTATTTAATTATTGTATACATTAACCAGTTAGAATGTGTAGCTTTAGTGGGTCATGTTTTGGACCCCAATCTCTGGATTTAATTTTTATTTTAGTCTATTATTTCTTTCGCTTGAAAAAAAATTTACACAAAAAATACACCTCACATAAAATTAGTATATTTTCATAGTACTTGCCACGTCGTCTATTAACAAAAAAACATACATGTGTTACACTTTTTTTTTTTATTCCAAAACTACTGGTTTAAATAACCAATGTTTTACTAAAGCTGTCTCTGATTCGAAAAATAAAATGATAAAAACAAATTCATTGCATAGCTATATATGGATTCTAAGACGACGACTCTATTAAGTCTCTGACTGATGTACCATATAAAAATACCATTCGATTTAATAAGTATAATTCAAGGACCTTGTAGTTAATTATAATTTAGAGATCAATTTGGTGAGAGAGTGATAGTTTATGAACTAATTTTACCGTTTATTCCTCATAAAATGGTCATAGATGACTCGTTGAAAATCAAAATTGTGACGACATAGCGATTGGTTCTAAGATGCTTCTCAATATCAGTATAATATCTTAAAGATAAGTTTTGTAATGTGTCATTTGATTTGTATGTTTGGTGGGTCAATCTCTTAGTTTTTGTTTTTAGTTACGGTCAATCTCTTAGTTTGTCATGGAAAACTCAGTTTAGCTATTTTTCTTTTTGTTTAGCTAATTTGTCTTTGTGATACATGTGTATGACTTTTGTTGGTTACGACTTCATGCAGACCTTATGTTTGGATGGTAACTATATATGTTAATTTCATATTGGATTTTTCAAAAGAAAAAAAAAACTTAATATAATAGTGGTGGTTAGATTTTACATAAAAATTCAAAATGGGTATGACTTTGTATAATTATTTCCGGCAGATTGATGAAAAATTTGAGTTTTTTTTTTAAGGAAAAAGTTCTTTTTGTTTGTATAAAAAAAAAGTTAATTTGATTGCCTTTTGGAATGAATGTGTGAGTGGTGAATGAGATTTAACAATCAAGGTAAGAAAAATACGCATCCAACCAACATAAACTCGTAATAATAATTAACGATGATAACACATTATAAATAAAGACGATTTTCTTTTCGGTTTTGATTTTGTTTGGTTTAACAACACATATAAAGGCTCTTGATTTTATTTTTTTGTAATCAGAGAGGAAGCATATGGGAAAGTGTTAAGGTTTGGATTGTGCATTGAAATATATAGATGTGAATATATAGTAGATAAAATGGTACTTTTTCTGTTGCACGGGCGAGGAACTTAATAAAGCCTTCACCCTAGAAGTAATCATGTTTATAATACATGCTTTAGAAGTGATTCTTATATCATGATACTCTTTAATTTAGTTTTGTTTTTCTATCTGCTTTTGCCTTTTTTCTATGCAAGATTTATGTGTACATAGGCTTCAACTATTTTTCTCCGTTATATTATCTACTTGTAGCTTATAAAAAAACACAAATAGGCTACACAAACAATGTGATATTAGGGGAAAATTAGTGGCTTATTAATATTTAATTAGAAAAAATTATCAAATAAACAATTTGAAAAACACAAACTCATTGTCGTAAAACATCATAAAACAAAACTTGTTGAAAAAAAAGATACATAAAAGAAGTATGCAACCTAATTATGGCACCCGTAAAAAACACTAATTATAGAAGACTCTGTCTGAGAATGAATCAATAGATAGAGGGTCTTGTTAACTAGTGCCTCCAGGGCACTAGTTAAGGAAACAAAAAAGGAAATATTTGCATTGAAAATATCATTATATTCCAATATACTTATACTATATTTGGTTTCTTTAACTAGTACACCAAGAACATTAATTAACATTTTCCATATGTAAATACAATTATAAACCTAATTTAATACATACATACTGAATTTCTAAAAAGAGTTGAGACTAACATTCAACCACGGTTTTTATATTTTTATCATATTAATTTTTAAACCACAATATGCATGATTAGGTTGCCATGTAGTGGCAATGTATAAGCTTTAATACCTCCTTAACTTTGCCTATAAACAAAACTGAAGAAGACTTCGTACTAAAATTTGTAGCAAAAATACATACTCAAATTTCAAAATACAGTTGTAATTTAATAATAATAGACATATAACTAAAAAAAAAATCATCAATAGGCCTCCATATGAGACACAGAGTGATCAAACACTACAATATTTTATGATATAACTAGTTACGTTCGTACGGGTTCAATAACGTATTCGATAAAAAAATTCTTCGAAAGAAGAGATGTTAAAACGACGGAACACTGTGATTCATCATAAAATATGCATGGGCTGATTATGAGAGCATATAATCAGTTTATGAGATTAGGAATTGACATAATATTTAGGATGAAAACAATTGGAACCAATAAAGGAATCAATGATGTGTGAATAATGATTACATATTATCCAAAATTATAAAAAAGAGTGTTGTTGTTATAGAGTTACCAAAAAAGGATTGATACCCATATTTACATCAGATGAAATCAAGTAAAGAAGTAGCATCAGTGAATGAAGATAATCTAGTCTAGGATTAGAGTTAAGGTGATATGTTGAAAGTGCGGATCATGAACATCAAATCTTTATTTGGGAACGACTTGAACGTGCATATTTTTAGGTGGCTTCTCTAGATAAAAAAATAGCTTATCACCTACATCTAACATATGTTCTCGGCAAAAGTTGAACCATTGGCCGCCTAAGTATTTTTCGTAACTTGCTCTCTTTGCCGTTATCAAGCGACACTTATACCTTTTTTGAGCTTGTTTGTCGATGAGTGTGATTGTTTTCCGTGTTCCTTTTAGAAATGTCCTTGATATTCATTTGGGAAGTGCTAGGTAGAAAACAAATTGCAGTGTTAATTAGATGTTATATATATATATATATATATATATATATATATATTTCTAAAACATTTACCAAAGCATTATAAAGATTTGTTGTAGGAAAAGAGGATGTTCTATTTTGTTTAAGAGATTAGGAAAACAACATTATAATTAACATGATACTAATTGGAACCAAAGAAGGAACCAACAATGTGCAGATTAACGTTACATAATAGTTAGGTTTATAAAAGAGACTGCAAGTGTCATAGACTAGACAAAATGGGAATTTTGCCAATATTTACATCAGACAAAATGAAAAGAACATATGGCATCTCAAAGTCAAGATAGTTTACGATTACAGTCCAAAGCGATACGTCAAAATAGTAGAAGTTCAAATAGTTCAACAACAAAGATCTACTTTGGAACAACTTGAACGTGCAAGTTCTTCGGTGATTTTTCGAGATCAAAGATGAGCTTACCACCTTCTTCCATCACATGTTCTCTGCAAAAATTGAACCACTGCCCACCCAAGTATTTTTCATAGCTTGCTCTTTCGGCGATAATGAGGCGACACTTATACTTTCTCTGCGTCTGGTCATCAATGAGAGTGATTGTTTTGCGTTTTCCTTTCAGAATTGTTCTTGACACCTCGTTTGGGAAATGCTAAACAGGGAAATAACTGCAATATTAGTCTAATGCATATTAACATGGATAAGATGTATGCGAATAGAGTTACATATAATTTATAAAATAAATGTAGCATAACTGATTTTAAGCTAAAGAAAATGTACCATGACTTCTAATTTATCTTCCTATTATCTTCCTATAAAATCTAGATAAATGCATGCATGTGCATTATATGTACCCCGTTGACCAATTAACATTGTTGAAACAAGTGAAAATTAAGCATCACTCCCGCATGTGCATCTATAGCTAGCACCATTTGACATTGATGTCTTCAAACATTTGGTGTAACTCTCATAATACCATCCAAACTAGTTATGATTGAATTTAGTTGTTTTCCAAATAGTGATGCATGATGAGCAAAACCGCAAGTGCACGGTTCTGCCGAAGTAGTAAAAAGAGAGTATCGTTCCAACAGTGAGTTGTTCAATTTGATTGACTTTTAAAAGATGATTAGAAGAGAATTTGATTATAAAGATTGGGTTTTAAAGGTTTTAAAACAATAATAATAAAAGGCGCCTTGGGATTATTGGTTCATCATAATAA
>Ga0315913_1007741_pt1 | contig 12832 bp, 9 predicted proteins | sample MpolsnodulesMG_FD_207736 | JGI IMG/M metagenome (GOLD analysis project Ga0315913, IMG submission 207736) | Medicago polymorpha root nodule microbial communities from Los Angeles, California, United States - small nodules | ecosystem: Host-associated > Plants > Roots > Nodule | place: USA... | reverse complement strand
CATGTTCCCTCTTTTAATTTTAATAAATCTGAACCACTTATTTAATCTATTGGTGTTTTTCTCGTGGTTCACCGGTGAGGGACCTAATTGGACCCTCACCCTAGAATCCACCTAAATTAATACTATATAAATATTATATGGCATTCAATGTTTGGATGGAATCTACATATCAAACCAAAATCTATGTGTATTCACTAAATCTTTATACTTTTCTAAGCAACCAATGTTTATACTCCCTCCGTTCCTTTTTAATTGTCACTTTTGAGTTTTTTACACAAACCAAGACAACAAATACTTTTTACTACTTTTGATACAACAATTCATCTTTTTCCTATAATAACCTTCATCATTTAATATCTCATTTCATATACTTCTCTCTCTACAATAAATAATCAAGGGTAATAAAGGTAAAACAATATTTAATGTTGTATTGAACTTTGAAAGTGACAGTTAATTAGAAACACAAAAATTCTCTAAAAGTGACAATTAAAAAGGAACGGAGGGAGTACTTAATAAAATAGTTGGGGTAGTGGAAGGTAAGAGAACAAAATAATAAAATACTCTCTCCGTCCTAGCTCCATTTGTTTTTTTCACATTTCTTAAGAAATGTTGTTAGCGTTATTAATGTGTTTATTTTGTGTGTTAATATTATCAAATTGTCTTTTATTTGTATGTGTATTAAATTTGACTTTTCGTATTTCAATACAAGTTTATTTGATAAAAAATAAACACGTTATATTTCTAAGATAAAATTTCTATTCACGGAGACATGCCCTTAAGCAGCGGTAAACAACACTTGAAAATAAAGAGTATAAATGGTTAGATTTTTTTGAAAGTTGAAACCGTGACATTATAGAGAGTAAACCTCTATTTCCAACTCAGAAGAGGTTTATTCTTTGCACCATTTTGCTGCATTTTAATCTTTTTTTCAGCATTTTTCCTTTCTCTTTGTTGTATTATCCTTTTTGCAAACCTTTATATATTATTAACCTTGATTTTATTGGTTTTATTTGTTCTTGGTTTTCTTGCATGTGATTTTCTTCATCAGAACTTGTTCTTAACCTTTTCTTGCATGTACTTCTATTTTAAATCTTTTAAACAATGAATAGTTTTATGCTGAATGTGCAATAGTGCTCTTAGAACCCTAACGTCCACTTTTTCCTCAACGTTTACTGAATGTGCAGTCCAATGTTTCAATGTCTCATGCTTCAGATTATATTCAGACTATTTTGATTGTATAGAATTTTATGCAGGCCTATTTGTTCATTTATTAATTAAGCAAGATTTCTTTTATTTGATGTGGAAATTATTTGAGACTACTCTGTAAACACTTGAGTATTGTTTCTGCCTTTGATTTCAACACTTGAGTATCCTTATCCTTAAATAATTCTCTGTATTTACAATCAAATTAGAAATTTTCTTGAAGTTTTCTTTTTTGCCTCATTTAACCAAGAAGCAATTATACAACATTGTATCTTTTTTACCACATTATACATCTATATAACCTGCATATTTATAAATTGTAATGATGAAGTAGGACTTAGATATGATTAATCCATATTCTTCATGAGGCACTTGTAAAATCTTTTTTCCTGTTTATCGCCGTTGATGATTGTGAATTACAATAATTGATGTTTCTGATTTTTTGATAACTCTCTATTATTCATTGCTATGAATAACCTTTTGGACACATCACAGTCCGAAGTTTCTACTCATGCATGTCATGACTCAAGCTACATATAGAAATCAAACACGGAACAATCTTGCTAGTGTTGCTTTAATCGATAGCAATCCAATTGAGAGAGAGAGGAAGTATTGATGCAAATTACATCATTTGATTCCACAATCTCTTGGTTTGGGCTGCATAAGATTCAGCACACGATCTTTGCGGCTTTCTTTTGTTACGATAGAAGCTATGATTAGGTTTATTTTTGTATATGACTGAGGCCCTTTTCTTAAAACCTTATTTTTCTATAATCGTGGAGTGACCTGGAACATTGAACTAGATACTAATTTATAACTTCATGTTAAACCGGCATAATTAGAATGAGCTCTGTTGCAGGTGTTCGTTGCTCAGTCAAACACCGATTAGCGGAGGGCCGAATGTTTCTACTACTATGACAGCCAGTATTGGTGAAACTGGCAATTCATCAGGAAAGACAATGAGGCGTTTCCAGACAGGATAGAGCAGTCATTCAGCTAATGGAACTTCAGAATAAGTACGCATCGACCAGATGAGCTCAGAAGCAGTGCCTTCAACTAGTTCACCAACAGATCCAGATATAAGAAGCTGCAAAAGAAGATTGACTTTTCATCCGTCTGGACACTTTCCAAGTACTAATCAAAGAAAGAATCAGTGGATGCCAATTCAACTATAGATATTCTATGTGATGATCAATTTTATAATGATATTGATCTTGATGAGTTTGAGGCCCAAGCAACTTCGATTCTAAAGCAGAATTTAGTTTTGTCAATTCAAAAGCAAGATACAAACACTTAATCTCATGAACCGAACCTTGATGTTATTATGTTTCCATCATTCGACTTTGGTATATGATAAGCAAGACATAATCACTCAAGCGGCCAAATACTTACACATTTTTGAAATTAATTAATGAATATGTTAACAATACATTAACGGTTCTTGTCTTTATCGTTATTGTATTTATATACACAAAAGTACTACCGTTACTGGCATGTTTTACCTGTATAATGCACGGAATAAGAAAAATGTATGAATGCACATCCACATCATTGCTTTAATGCTCTCATTTAGTACCTATCTTATGTTAATCCTAAAGAATGCTTCACTTGGACCAATGTATGTCTCTCAGAACTCCTATTGTTTATTAATCCTTTATATCACTGATGTTAATTTATTGAATTTGAAGTAACTGTTGTTAATGAATAAATATTCCACTAAACATTGCATTATTTGAGAAATCCGGATTATTTACTATTCTATAGACACTATATAGAATGCCAACTTTGATTCAAGTTTCAACTGCATTGTGTTATATTGGAGTTTCTAAAATATCCAAGATAGTTTCACTTGAACAGAATTGGAACTTTAGGTAGAAATGTTATTTTTAATAAGTTGTTACATGAATAATAACTCTGAAATTACTTGTGAACATTTTAATGTTATTTTGTCTTGTCCTTTATATTATATATGCTTTAAGTGTACATTCTTTAATTGTGTCTTGTAGATTTCCGTTAATGCCATCGACTGCTGACTTGCAATCCATCTCGATAGTAATCTGTTGGGCACCTAGCTCTTGCAACCAAATAATAGCCTCCAAAGGACCATACATCTCGGCCTCTTAGCTCCAACATATTATCCTCTATCATTTCTCAAACAGATTCCTATTTTGAATTTTCCTTGTTGTTGAAAGACAGCCGCATTGATATTGCACTTTAACTCTCTCTCGTTCGGCTTAACCCACCTCATCGCAGCAGATCTTGTATGACGTGATGCTTACCTGCACTGTCAGTCATGTCATTCTTGCACACACCCAGCCACTTCGCGCTAGTCAGATTGATACCTGCATCGGTTTCTTGCTATTCACCCAAACTTTTTCATTTCTTGCTATACACCACAATATCATCGTGAATTCATTGCCCTGTACCAGATCCAAGCTTTCTAGGACCTTGAAGAACACCTCCCTAAACTCTTAAACCTCCTGTTTCACGTCTTCCATTTCCCCCCAAAGCCCCGTCTCGATCAACATTGCCTCTGTGTGATTACAACCCACAAAAGTATGTCATTCATATTCATCAAAAAAGTAGCAGAATGGGCAAAGACTAGTACAAGGGACATGTTTCTGTGTCAGATTTAGTCTAGTTGGAAGGCCTCGTTGTACAATTCTCCAAAGAAAAAGCTTCACCTTCTTCCAGATTTTCATTTTCCACAACTTAAGTCAATTTCCTTCCACTAGGAATTATACTGACCAAACACTAAAAACCCCATTTCTGCTCTTGTTCCACATCAAAGTATCTTCTTGTTCTACATCCCAAAGAGGCATATTTTTAATTCTACTAACTTATTTTTATAAATTTATAACCTTTTAATATCAACTCGCCAAATTGTTATGTTTGTGAGAGCTGTGGTGATGTTAGGTTTTTGCTGTGTGGGAATTGTTGTGGGAGTAGGAAGGTTTTTGATGAGGATGAAGGGTTGTTGAATAGGTGTTTGGTTTGTAATGAAAATGGATTGATTCGGTGTCCGAATTGTTGTATTTCTTGAGGATTTGTTTCGATGTATGTGTGTATTAGTATAGTAGTTGGTGTTTTTTGCAATTGCAGCTTGTTTATTGTTGCGTGATTGCAAGGTTTTAGGTGTTGTTGATAAATAATTTGATCAAGATTGATGAATCTGTGTTGTTGTTGTTGTTGTTGTTGGCGGTGTTGATGATGTTAAGTCTTTGGTTAAGGTTATCAAGGGTTTTAAACAAAGGTCTGCGATCTAGACAGCCGACATGACCGAGACTGCAATTGAGACCATGTCAGCTGTCATGGTTCTTTGTAATATCAAGCAGCAACAATGTGACCGTGACTGCAATTGAGATCACATCAGCTGCCATGGTTATTTGTAATATCAAGCAAGGATCGTGATGGTGACTGTAGTTCAAAACCTTGGTTATATCAAGATTCAAAGCTCTCTTTGAATTTTATATGGTTGGTGTGTACTTATTTATTTGATATATAGGAATTGTGTGATGAGCTGAAGCTGATGTGTTTTCAGCTCCTTGAACATGATTTTTGTTGTTCAAGAGCGTGCTTATGATTTTACCACCCAAAGGAACAAATGGGTTTGAGTGTGTATGTCCGTTGTAGTTCATTCCTGATGAAGACTGAGGACTGTTTCTCATCAAGGGAATGTAAATATTTAGTGTTATTATGGTATGAATATGATCCCTTGTAGGGATTTACAAATATTGATCATTGAAATTTATATATAGAGTGGTTTGTTACTTTGTTGTTTTAGTGCTTTATTTCTATATTTGGTTTCTCTTATGTCATCTTGCATTTGGTTTTTGATAGCATATGGGGCTTGAAGATCAAAACAGCTTCAATTCTGCATGTCCCAATAATGACATATATCCGTGATAACTGTATTCATCAGTTGGGGTCATATGATATGAATATTACGAAGGAATAACAAACAATGACAACTGATTGTTGATAATTACCAATGATCTATGCAACATCAAACTTTGATTTAAGGTGTGTATAGTGTATGAATCTGGTTTATGGTTGCATTTAATCACTTTAATTACTTAATTATTATCATTCTCTCTTATGTTCTATGTATGGGAATCTGATATATGCAGAACATCACTAATATAACATATTCTTCATGATGTTGGGATTTTTATCGGTGAAATGAACATCATATTCAGTTCATGTCATGTTGATGGGAAGACTGGTGTTATTTGCTAACACCTGAGACTGATGTGGCATTTCTATAAATTCATGTTCAAAAAACGATTGTCTTTTCTTTACAAAATTTGGATTAGAATGTGATCATCTTCAGCTTCACATATACTACAGATGAACACTCTGTAGCTTATGAGACATTGTTGAATTTAAAGGGAGTGGGGATAACCATATGAGAAGTTAACAAGTATCTGTGTATTTTTGTGTAACTGCTATGTTTAATCTACTGTCTTTAGTTAATCTGTTTTCATTCCAAATTACTACGAGTAAATCTTCAATCTGTCCCTTGAACTTGAGTCGGGTGTTTTGTCCATTCAAATTTGAGAATTGTCAATAGTCTATGAAATTGAATGACTTCAAACGATTCGTTCATTTTGTTAACTTCTGTGGTTGGGGGTTATGAGACGGCACATTAACCGCATATGTGCATTCCATTTGGCTGACACATTAGTGTCGCGTAGTAGAGACCATTGTTGCTCAAAACTAAGGACTACACATTAAATAAATATTCTTCCTCTTTCACTTGCATGAATTTTTCTTAAATGGCACAAATGAGTCAGACACTTTATTAGCAGTACGAGCACTCTATGTTTCATGGAATATTGTGTTCAACTTTCTATGGTACGGGGCTCTTTTTCAAGTTTCAAGCCATTCGGGAGGTAGTGAAGACCAATGCCATCACGTTGAATATCTATGTACTTTAGCTTTCAGTTTCAACAATTACTAAGAAACTAGGAACATTGTCCTCTAGTATTCCCTATCATTGATAAGGGTAAAAATAGTCATTATGTTAACTTTTTGGTTTACTATTTGCGGACAACGGTAAGGGTGTTGATAAGTACAAGTCAATTTGATGACCTAATTCATTCTGAAGTGTTTAGTTCATGTGTTTTTTCTTGGGTTAAACTTGAACAAATCCAATCAAAATCGAAGTGATTTGCTTCACAAAATGAGTTTATCAAATAAAAAAGAAGTGCTTTCGTCTTACTTGCTTGACATACAATACAAAGACTTTTATTTCTTAAACAAAAAAAATGCAAGATTTGTAATATATGGGTTCTCTTCCTAATCCCGTCATTATTGAGTAACCGTAGGTTAGAAAACTTAGAATTCAATTTTCTGTCCGAGATTGCACAACCAATTCAAAAGATTAATGAATATTTTAATGGACATTTCTTCAAAAATATTAAGATGCCAACACTTAAGTTTAAGTCTTTAATTTTTCTCCTTCAAAAAGAAAAAGTCTCTAATTCTTCTTTTGAGCTGTCCATAATAAAGTTTACTTGGAAGGTATCACGTTAATGTTAAGGTGAGCCGTCACGCTTATCCGAATTAGACATGTATCTTTTTTGTGACAAATAAAGAAGTTATTCTCTTATTCAAATAAACACTTATCATTCCTCTAAAAAAATAAACATTTTTCATTGTAAATCTTCAGATAGATTCTTATTGGACATCTTTGAGTTTGGTTGAGTATCAGTAATAAAATTTGTTGAACTTTTGATTTTATGTTAATATAAATTAATACTATATAAATATTATATGACATTCCTTGTCAAAAAAAAAATAAAATTATATGACATTCAATGATTGGATAGAATCTACATATCAAACCAAACTTGTACTTGCATGAGTACAATAATCGTATCTAGGGTTAGACTGATCAGATACCTTGAGAGTGAGCTCAAGGTGGGTATTTATAGTCGATAGAGAGTAGAATAAATCCTCTATTTTAAGCGTTTTGTTAAGTGGATAAGGATGAATTATGCTGGATTCTAGCTGGTTCTAGAACACGCTTATTGGCGGTGCCTACAAAGGCGCTGCCTTAACCTGTTTCGGCCCTTGGGGAGGGCACTTATGCTTATTTGGGCCCTTTTGAAGGGTATGGCGTCCTTTATCCGGGTTTTCCTGGTCGACAAGCCCCCTAAGCACGAGTCTTGGGACAAGACGGAGTGTTTTTACTCTTGACGGGAGGTATGGTTCTGTATGCGTCCTTTGCTGCGAGAGTGTATTATTGAAGACGTACTTCTTGAATTATCGGGCCATAATATGCCTCTGGTTTTGTACTGAATACAATATTTATTTATGTATTGTGTTCTGTTTCGCTCTTCATTTGTTTCACTTTAGCTTTCTGCAACATATTTATTTCTATGTGTGCTTTGTAAGTTGTTGTGTTTTACGCTTTTTGTGTTTGATTTTTCGCTCTATTTGACTCTTCATTCCAGATTCTAGTTTTGTCAATAGAATAGATTTTCAAAGGCATATTTTGTAGATTTTGTTTAGTCGAAGCCTTTAGATTGTCCGTTTATGTAGAGTCTGTCTGGTCAGGGCCTTTCGCCAGGTTGACTTTTGTCATTTTGTAGAATCTGCCCCGTCAGAGCCCTTTACAGGGTTGACATTTTTGGGCGCCTAGTCGATATGTAGAGTCCCCCCCATCAAAGCCATGGTCAGGCGTTTTTGGGCGCCGAGTCGATATGTAGAGTCCGCCCCATTAGAGCCTTGGTCAGGGTTGACGTTTTTGGGCGCGTAGTCGATATGTAGAGTCCGCCCCATCAGAGCCCTGGTCAGGGTTGACGATTTTGAGTGCTTAGTCTATATGTAGAGTCTGCCTCATCAGAGCCCTAGTCAGAGTTAACGTTTTTGGGCGCCTAGTCGATATGTAGAGTCCGCCCCATCAGAGCCCTGGTCAGGGTTGCCGTTTTTGGGCGCCTAGTCAGTATGTAGAGTCCCTTCCATCAAAGCACTGGTTAAGGTTGACGTTTTTGGGCGTGATTGACTGTAGATTTCCCGTGGATATTGTAGTAGTAGCACCTGAACAAAATAACAAACAAAAATGGGAAAGTATTTTTAGAAAGCAGGGTGCCTCGTTTAAAAAAACCTGCAAAACAAATCTCAAAGGTCGAGAAAGGTTAGAATAACTCCGTGTTTCATCTTCAAGCTCTTAATGGTGGGATCGTTGCTTCTACATTTTATTCTGGCGTGCTGTTTGGTGAGTTCTTCCTTTTGCATCCCAAATTTGATTTATCTGAAATATAATATTACTTCCGAACTTCGAAGTAATTAGTAGAAATAAAGCACTCTTTAATCATATGCAATCATATTAAATGGAAACTAAATACTCTTTGTCTTCCTAACTCGCCCATATTTTCTACTTTTCTACTCTTCCGTTCTCCTACTAGATTCGAAATAACTTTCTTACTTAATTATCTTGTGCTTTTATTCCATTTCTCTCTTCTATTAGATTGTAATTAAGTCTTCTATTTCAACCGATTACTTCTCTTAAATCGAAACTCGTTACTAACTCCCCAACTTCATTCTTTTATACTTATTCTCTACTATCTTGAGACTTACTCGCTTTTTATATTATGTTCTATGTCTTTATTTCTCCTATGAAGTTGAAACTAGTTCTTTTGCTCAAACGTATCGTTCTACATGGGTCCAGTTTGTACTTATTCTAATATCTTGCCATTAGTCCATTATTTATGTCTTTACTAAGTAGTTAGTTCAGTTCGCAAAGTGAATGATACAACTGTATTATTCTATTTCCTTTCCTATTAAACGTAGGATTAACTCGCCTATGCAAGAACTATCGTCGGGCTTCCCGGTTTGTTGTTTGTTGTTGCCATGGCCATAGCTATGTCGTTGCCTTGCGATATTAATCCCAAATTTTAAGCCAAAAAACCATAGAAATTCAGTTTGTACACATGACATGGTCACGTTTATAAGGGTGTGGTTATTTAAGGTTTCATATCAAAACATACACATTTTCTTTCATTATACCACAGTTATTACGAATAATCTTGACTATGTATATTAAACATTTTACTGATATTATCATATCCACAAGCACTTTTACTTTTTTATTTTGTATACTAATCATCCACATATGCATTTATGGCTATTCATACATCATAACTGCTTTTCGCATTAGAATTAATGTTTGTGTATATTCTAACTCAATGCTATCACAACTTTATAATCATGTAATATTGTAATCATACTCAAATATAACAAGTTAACACATACTTATAAGACCAAGATTTAAATAGTTTATTGATAAGCTAAACGATGTATACCTGGGCGATATCGCCTTTATGCCTTTTGCTTTGGTATTTCCAAGTGTGCCAATTTTGTTTGACCTGCATCAACATTTAAGCAAGCAAAGTGCAGCTATATAAAGACATGCCAAACTACCTTAGTCTATAGCTCACACATGTTTTGCATATAAACAAACTATCATGCCAGTTAGACCTTGTAGACTTTAATTAATGCATAATTGGTTGCGTAACTTCCATGATAAGTAGAATAAGATTTATGATTGGAAGAAAATGTATTCTACTAAGTGCCAAACCGCTTTCTCATAAATAATTGTTTTGAGAAATAAGGTTAATGAAAATTCATATACCTATTTTGCGCATCGGATCCAGAAGGCCGAAGTTCTTAATCCTTTTTTCTGAAAAACTTTGTAATCGCAACCACAAAATAAAATATACATGATCGGTGACGGTGGTTTGACCTGATGATCATCGTTCAAAGTGAGTTAACCATGCATGAATACATAAATAGTAGAAAGACAAAACCTGCATGGATAGTTGGTCATCGTCGGCCATCGTCTTATCACATAAGTTTTTTTTTTTTTAGGTTTATGAGTGTGGTTGGGTTAATTTTACCGTTTCTCACAGACGGCGCCAACTATATACAATAATCGTATCTAGGGTCTGTTTATTAGATGGGCTCAATGTGGGTATTTATAGTCGACAGAGAGTAGAATAAACACTCTATTTTAGGCGTTTTGTGAAGGGGATAAGGATGATTCATGGTGGATTCTAGCTGGTTCTAGAATGTGCTTGTTGGCGGTGCCTACAAAGGCGCCACCTTAGCCTGTTTCGGCCCTTGGGGAGGGCGTTATGCTTATTTGAGCCTTTTTGAAGGGCATGACGTCCTTTATCCGGGTTTTCCCGGTCCAAAACTCTATGTGTATCATTGTGTTTACTAAATCTTTATACTTTTTTTAAGCAACCAATCTTTATACTTAATAAAATAGTTGGGGTAGTTGAAGGCAAGAGAACAAAATAATAAAATGAGTAAATGGTCATTTTGATCTCTGATTCTGCACCTCGATGTCATAAAGGTCCATGACTAACATCAAGTTGGTGTTTAACGGGAGATGTGTTTTTGAGCAAAAGAGAGATTTAAATAACATTTAGGGATTTGAGATTCAATTTGGGGATATTTATTTTTGGTTCAGAGACAAAATGATCATTTTCTACTTTCACTTTAGTCTCTGTAACATCTCATACTCTTTGGTAGCATAAAACATTTGCCAAATCATCACTTAACATAATTATTCAACGTCAGAGAACAAAGTGATAACGGAAGTGCAAATTTAAGGACTAAAATGATATGAGTGTTACTTTTCCCAGCCTATAGAATTCTCGTGCTCCCTATTTTTTTTCTTCCAAAATACCTCTGGTTCGAATATATAATCCGAACCAATTCTGGAATATTAATTCCGGATACATTCGTGGATTTTGGTACTTAAACCACCCTGATGGATGATGATGTTAATTTTGAATAGATGGATTCAGAATATATAATCCCGAAAGTTCTAACAATTTCCGGATTGTGTAATCCGAAATGTACAAATCACCCCGTTGAAAGTCAACAAAAGGGAGTGGGAAATGATGGTTCCAGATTATATAATCCGGAAAGTGTTAAAACAGTCCGGATTATATAATCCGAACTGCATCAGTACGGAGACAGAAGCCATCTGTTTTGGTTAGGCCTCTGTTTTGGAGCATGTAGTCAACTGCTTTGGCCTTTGATCAGTTGTTCAAACATAAAATTCAACTTATAACATAACAATTAACGACACAACATAATTTTCAAACATTCAAACATTAATAAAACATAATTACCCAAATGTTACATAACATAATTATCCAAAATATTCAAACATTAAAATTAAATAAAATACAATCAACCCCTAATAACTACACCTGTACCACCGCCACCTCTGCCACCACCCCTGTCGCCCTTAGTAACTCCCCGACGACGGTAAACCTTCCCATCATGCACCTCTTTCAATACCTCCTCCAAATGCTGTCATTCCTCAGACCCTCGCGGAACCACACCACTGGACATCACAACATAGACATGGTCTCTGATGCGGCTCATCCTTCCGCTAAGCCATAAGTACCCATGCTCTCCATCCTCCTGAGCAGCAAGCGAATCAAGGACCTTACTCTCCGGTGGCCTCGGCACCGGTACCGGCATGTCAGGAAGAATCATGTCTGGATGAGATTAGTGATAAAACCACTCGATGTATCCCTCTGCTGTCTCCACACCATGAACTGCACGCTTCCCCAACTGCTCAGGTGTCAACGCATGATCAAGAGCATGCTGAAAGCGGTTTGTGATCTCTGCCAAATTAATCATAGGAGGTGCACTCACAGCAGGATGTGGAGGGATGGTCTGAACCCTCCCAAACTGACGAAGCACCCGCTCCGGCAGATATCTCACCATGCGGTCTCCGTATCTCAGCCATCTTGAGTAAAGGCTGACCCGCTCAAACGGACGTGCCGCACAATGATCTCTATATGGGCCCATGACAACGCCACTCAGATCCAGCCTATCTAGATGGTTTTTGTAGTTGTCTGGTGTGCCCAAACCAGACAGTGGTAGAAAAAGCATCGCGCGTGGATACCGATCCTCCCGATATCCTGCCCAGGCATCCTTGCTTCCCATACTTTGGAAGTGCTAATACACCCAAGTCTGCAGCAATGACAACCACATATAAATATACAAACCATAAACACTTACGTTTTAAAAAATAAAACATAATTTTTAATATATACCTGTAACAAAGTCAAGTATCCTGCTACCTGACCACAGTTCCAACGTGCAACATTGTTGAGCTTCCTATACAAGTGAGCTAGTGCCGCAGCTCCCCATGAATAAGCAGCAACAAGATCAAGGTCTTTAAAGTACCTCAGGTAGGCAACATCCACAACATTCTGGCTCTTGTCAGTGAACATCGTGATCTCCACCAAGTATAGAAAATATTTGCGGACAGCCTGGTCCCGCAACCTCCGCACCTCTTGATTCACACCACCATGCTCAGTCTCCAACTCCAACTGCTCTTCATATGCTGCTTGAAAATGCTCTGCAAGTAGCCAAATCGGCAATGTGCACCTTTGGTCTTCGTCACCTTAACAAGAGCTTCACCCGGATCAGACCCCAAGTACGTCTCCATCCATTCCACCGCCTCGTCTCGTGATATGGACGCATGGGACAAAAACATGCCATCAATGGGGAGATGCAGCAAACAGGACACATCATCAAATGTCACTGTCATCTCCCCAAACAGAAGGTGGAAGCTCGAAATGTCCTC
>Ga0315913_1007740_pt1 | contig 12833 bp, 6 predicted proteins | sample MpolsnodulesMG_FD_207736 | JGI IMG/M metagenome (GOLD analysis project Ga0315913, IMG submission 207736) | Medicago polymorpha root nodule microbial communities from Los Angeles, California, United States - small nodules | ecosystem: Host-associated > Plants > Roots > Nodule | place: USA... | reverse complement strand
CCGCATTTTTATTATTCCTCTGAATCTCTTCATCCTTTGGGAGTGTTGGTATAGGGGGAAAGCAATAAGAATGTGAGGAAGGGCTTGGGGTTGATTTGGTTGGCGACCGTTTGGGTCTTGTGGAAAGCCCGGAATGACAAAATTTTTAATGATGTAAAGTTTAAGTTGATAAGATGGTGGAGGATGCTAAAGTTTTGACTTGGAGGTGGATGTTGAGTAGGATGCATATTCTGGTATGTCTATTTTTTTTAATGGTGTTGGAATCCTCAATGGTGCCTTCAGAGGGTTTGTATTCGGTCGTAACCTTGCAAGTTGGGGGTTATTTGTGTTGGTGTTTCGGCTGGCAGCATCATGTTTGTTTGGCTTCTGGTTTCTTTCCTGTATTCGGCTGCTATAGGTGTGAGGCTGTTGTCATAATTTTCCCAGGGACGTGTTTTTGCTCTTTTGGTGTTTGACTCGGCAATGATAGTGAGGCAGGGGTATGCATGCGGTGTTGTCGCATGTATATGCCGGCCTCAAGGTCGGGTTCCTAGTGTTTGGTTTTTTTTTTTTTTGGGGTGTTGTGGTGCACCGTATAATTGTGGCACCTTCCTTGTATATTTTCCCTTTTGTCAGCGAGTGTTTTATGCTTCTTGCATTAGCTCGACGAGAATAAATTTGCTATTAAAAAAAAAGCAATAAATAACATTATTCTTAACGAAATTATAGCCAAACGTGCATTAATGATTAATAAATTAGAAAAATGATATTTTATACTACCTCCGTTCCTAATTATAAGACCCTTTTGAAAAATTAATACAGTTGGAAATAGCAAAGTGGTCTTATAAAAAGGGACAAAAAAATTTCTCAAAAGGGTCTTATAATTAGGGACGGAGATAGTAATCAATATATGTTAGTCTTGATAAATAAGTATGTTTATTGACCTAAGAGGTAGACTCTCTCAAGGACTGTTGAGCACTTTAAATGTTTGTAAGGGTGATATATGCAGATACTTTAACATCCAAATAAAAAAGTGAGAAGGGCTTGTTCCAAAAAAAAAAGTTGAAAAAGAAGTGAGTGGTAAGTGGGATAGAGATGTAATGTATAATGGTTGAACATGTAAGAGTTGTAATGCTTCCGTAATATGAAAACTGTTCTTCTCCTTTTTGTTTTTGCTCATTTACGTGCATACGTGAGTCAACTCACGTTAAAAAATGTTCAATGTAAGTTAATTTATGTTAAAAAAAGAAAACGTGAGTTAATTCACGGTGGACATAATTAAAGAAATCAACAATTTTTAGAGGAAGAAGATTAATTTTCCCATAGCATTGGTTTTGTCTCTGCCTTTGTCTAGGTTGTTGTCCTCACTCCTCACTGACCATCACTTGCTTGTTGAAGAAGCTTTGATCCTTGGTTGGATTGTGTGCATTGGGTGATTTTTATGATAAATTGGGCCTAAGTCCGGTCGACAACATTCATAAAAATCAATAAAAAGTTATTGAATATTAGTAAAATTTATTTAAATGATCAAATCCAATTATTATGTATTTAAATATATTAATTTCGTGTAAGAATAAATTACTTTTGTCTTCGAAAAAAGTTTAATCGGAAGGGATATTGCATAATACATACATGGATCGGGATTCGAGCTTCAGACACCCTATTTATTTATATTAAAAGATGAATTGAATTTTTATTCATTTAACTATTTGACCAAAATAAATAAATTACATTTACATTAAAAATTAGTTTTTATGTAAGTTAGACTTAAGCATTGACAATATTGCATTAAAAACGATAGTTGTTTTTTTATGTACGAAGAAAAGAAGGAATTGACACTAAACTATTGTTAATTTGCATGTTTAATGTGTTTGATTGCATTTTCTTTTTGTTGCAGAGGTGGTGTCCATTCATTTATCTTCATTGTTTTCATAAACATACCGGCTTCTAAAGAATTGTACAAAGTTATGTGAAAAATTGCTTTCTCCACTTCGGAATGTGTTATGAAACACTTGAAAATTACACATTATCTTTAATAATAGTTAAATACCGTTCGCTCAAAAAGAAAAATTAAACATTGAACGGCAGCTCCAAAAGAAAATGTGTACTTTTCAAATGTTTCATAACAATTTACGAAGTGGAAAAAACAATTTTCAATTCTGTGAGCATTTCAGGGCCAATTGGGCTCAGTTTAACAAAAAGCCCAGAATATTTAAGTCGTTTCAAGGAGGAATCTATTTGTCATTCCTCACCTGGTTACCTATACCCCCACCCTCAATTTTCATTTATTCTTGGAATGTTATAACAATATATATTAAATTTGAATAATTCATATAAACCCTTTTAAACTCTCCAAAATTCTATTCTAATACAATTTTTTAGTTCATCCAAATGAGGAGGGTTTTATATTTTTAAGAAAAATAAGCCCCCTAAGTCTCTCCTCCAAATGTCCTCTATTTCTTCCACTTACTCCTTCCTTTTTTATCAAACCCTCCCCTCTCTTCCCCTCCCAACTCACAAACGAAGCCTAAGCGAAATTTGAATATAATATGAGACATTTCTAGAGTTATGTAAAATAATTTATTCCAAACATCTTAAAACTTTTAAAGCTCCAAATGTTTTAAAAGTTTGAATATTTTAGGTATTTTTTAAGGTAAATGCTAACTTGTTAAAGGCCAAAAGCAATACATATTAAAACTTTCCCAAAATGGATAAGGTACGTCTAAAAGGATAAAAAAAATACATACAAAACAAATATTACTTTAACAAATAAGTAAAAGGATAAGCTAGGCGTTTAGCCAAGTAAGTAAAAGTGCAACTTTAACAAATATTATAATCGAGACACGCTAACGGGTTGGACTACAAAGAACGAAGCTTAAATGATGAAAAGGATTATATGTCCTCAACCACCACCAAAAATAAAGCTTGATATGATCAAGAAACTATTATAGAGACAAAAGTTTATAACAAAAAATTCTATAATTGCGCTCCTTCCACAAGTAACCTGAAGACCAAAATAAACATCCTTTCAGAAAGCATGAGAGCCACCAAATTGAAATGCATGCTCAACAACACCAGTTGGGTTGGCGGTTGAAAATAAGATGCCAAATGTTACTAAAAAAATTGTACCTAACGAAAAGATGATCAATTGACTTCTCCTTCCTGAATCCTCTTGAACGAGTCGTCGATCTTGGAAGTGCCACTCCTCAATGAAGCAAACCATCCTTCGTTGGTATCCTTCTCTTTAAAAATTCTCCAAGTGAATAACGACACTTTCAAAGGAACAACTTTGTTCCAAATAATGTCTTAATGAAAGTCATGCCGAGGCTGCTCATACTGAGATAGAATGTGATAAACATCTTTGACAATGTACCCGTCAATAAGATTAATCGAAATGAACATTAATAAAAGTTGCTAAATTAATAAATAAGTTATATGTTGATTGAATGTTTGTTATGGTTTTTTTCTCCTACGTTACTCCTCGATAAATTGAAGGTAATTTACCCCTATATCAAAGAGAAAATTCATTTTCTTCATCTTATTCTTACAAATTCATCTACTAATTAACACAAAATACACATATTACTAAAAAAAAAAAAAACTAATCCAGAGATCTACTGTGTCCTACATTTATTAGGAATCCAAGCTATCGAAGGTACATATCAGACAAGTAAGGAATTACATTGCCACATCAGCGAATGCAACTCCTATATAGAGATATCTTGTCATATCACATATGGGATGCATCATGGACCAATATTCATTAACTTTGAGATTCGAATGTTTATACTTCCACTGAAATACTAGAGCTACCATTGCTTTGTCAACGTCTAAATATCTACTTGATAACAAACTATTTAGAAAATATTCGTAAATCCATCACTTTACATAATTAAAAAAATTTAGAAAAATAATACTTGCCAAAAATGGTACACCGTTTTAGGGGGAGCATGTACACCCTAATAGAGAAGTCAAACATATGATCATGACAATGCCTCTTAAATAAGTCCCAAAGCCACTCTACCCTAAAAAGGGCACATTTGGCCTTCCCCTTAATTTTCCTAGATTCCTCAATACTCACCCTAATATTTCCCTAATTGAAACTTGAAAGACAAAGTATGTTCACAACATCATCATGTTTAATCACCATTTCATCAAAGTATGCTGTAAAATGATGATGTCTCAAAGTGTCATCTCTCCATAAATATTGATACGAGATAATTGTTGGTCAACTTTAAATTGCCTCTCTAAATTGCGTCGAAGCTAGTACCTTAATTACCTTCCACCAAACCCTGTATTAATGAAGGTAGATGTGAATGTGTAAATTTAATTAATTTTTTACCATGAGCCACCAAGGATGCTCCAGCATAATTTTCAAACAAATATTTATTATCTAAATAAAACAATTAAATAAATAAAACTAATAAAAACCCATTACTCACCTATCCACACCACACTTTTGGAGCGATATGAACCCCATACATCTTCAGAACATGCATATCATATGGTCCTCTATAAGAATGATGTTCAACCTCCTGTTGCTCATGATATACACGCTCTTCCTCTTGATGAACAAGGTCATCGTTTTGTATATCTAGCCGACGATCATGTTGGACATCTCTGCATCCGAGGAGCACTATCCTACTGTCTCATCATCTACATTCATCTATCATTGAAAAAATTAAATAAATATGAAAACACAAATTTTAGTTTACCGATTCATAATTTGGAGTCGGAAAATTAATTTGGAGGGAGTTTATTGAGTCCAAATTATGAAACAGAGAACTAGAATATGAATTATTTAGATAATAAATTTTCCAGAGGCTCATCATGAACAAATAAATATGAATTAAGTTTTCCGGTTCAAAAAACGTGTTCCAATAAACTTACTCAAAGTTTTCCAGAAAAATGATTCTTCCGACATATTTATGCTCAATAAACTTGGACGTAAAATGGAGAAAAGTGTAAAGAAAAAAAGATACTTTTTGTGGGATTAGGGGGTAATTATAGAGGTATGAGGTAAATTTTTCCTAATTGCCTTTCCTCATAAATTGGAACTTTCAGAGCCTTCATTAACATGTAGGTATTCTAAATAAGTAGCCCTACAGCTTAGGGTGGGTACATCATACATGAGATTTGCTTAAATGTGATGGACGAATGGAGCAAAACCTAAAACTACCAAACATGCAATGAAAGGTATAATACAAAGTCCTCTACTTTCTATCCAAATAAGAATTTACAACGACCAAAATATCAATTGTTTAGTTGCAAAACAATTGTTTATGCAAAGATGTTTCAGGAGTGGAAAGGGACAAAACTAAAAACAAAGTTGATACTTTAATTTCAACACAATTGTTGTTGCACAGTTAGGACAAACGAAATTGGGAAAAATAAATAGCTAGACCAAGGCAGCTCAAATTAATATTAAAACACCAACATCCATTGTGAAAAATAATTAGCTAGCCTCCAGTCCAAGATAGCATAGCAACCAGTTGCAACAAAAATACATATAATAATCAACCATAAAATTAAACAAGTAGCCTCCAAACCCAACTCTTGAGGACCATTTCAGCATATATAACCAACCTTATTGTGCATCTTTTATCTGATGTTATATAAAAATTACATACAGCATAGCATATAATTAAACTAATTAATAAACGCTCGTGTTCGACATGTGGACCATCCTGTCCTTCATCACGTTCGTTGGCACCCACCTACTGATGGTTATATCAAATTCAATGTGGATGGTTCCTCCTTTGGCAACCCAGGTAATGCAGGTTTTGGCGGCCTCTTGACAGTGGCGGAGCCACGTAGTGACGGATCCAGAAATCTCAGTTGGTGGGGCCAATATTTTCTACCATAATTTTTTTATATAAACAAACACATCAACATATGAGTGATAAAAAATAATAACATAAGGGTCTTGTTAACTAGTGCCCTCAAGACACTGGTTAATGAATTAAAAGAAGAAAAAAAAGTCAAATTTTGTATTAAAAAGAACACTTTTTTAACTTTCAAAAAGTAGAATACACAATTTTCAAGCGGGGCACATTATAACATTTCTCATAACATAATTATTACAAAGCAAAAATTTAGACTAAGAACGATATCTAAAAAATTAAAAATGTTTAATATCTATGAATTTTAATTATCAACGTCATTTATATTTTAAAATTATTATATAATTTTTTTTATTTTCAGCACCATCAAATAAATACATGTTTGTACGTGACTATCACAAATAATATTTTCAATATTTTTTATGTGGGGTGAATACTTAATTTTTAATAGAACTTAAATAAAATTATTGAATACTTTGCAACAAAATATTTAAGTGAGTGGGGCACTTGCCCCCAATATGATGCACTTAGATCTGTGCTTGCACGTGAGGGCTGGGGATGGGCATGGTCATCCCATTAATTAATGGAAACTACTATATTACCCTTGCATTAACATGAAAATTACAATCATGCCACCCTCATTTTTTTCCCCTGAAACGCGTAAACTTCTTCTTCTCTCTGCTTTCCTCCATTCCATTCATCACCTACAGCTCACGCCACGACGATACCGACGCCCCCATCTCCATCAAATCCCATGTATATCAGTATATGTATATGACTCACTTATTTTAAACAATTTGTCAAAATGTTTCTCTTTATCCTTAAAAGGTTTATAACGTGAATAACATCAGAGTATTTATGATGCAGTGTGGAGTTTAACCATCATTTTTGGGGTAAACTAGTGGTAAAGGTTTTTGTTGTTCATAGTGTAGCCTGTTTACTCATTAATGCCACCTTTGTTGTTCATAGTGTAGCCTGTAAGAATAAATTGAAATTTGAGAACTTGAAACTATAGTGATTTATTTGAAACTGTTTTATTAAACCATATAAATTGGTTAAAAGTGCTTCTTTAAGAGTCTTAGCACTATAATTATGAAAGTCTTAGTACTTCATTAACATAGTATCTTCATCGGAACCTGAACCCAATAATTGGAGAAAACGAGCACCATCCTTCAAAGCTTGATAGAGTAAACCCGGATCACTTTGAGAATTCTTTAGAACGTGACCTTGAAAAATGTATTCTAATTTGGTAATATCCACCAAATCAAACAGATGCAATACGAAAAACGTATCTAAAATGAGGTCCTTTTCAAACGCAATTAGAAAATTATCCTTTGTCCGACATCGATGTTTGAGGTAGGAACAATATTACATCAACACTCATTTGAGTTTATTTTAATAGCGGCCATCCCAAACTTTTTTGTCTGGCTCCGCCACTGCCTCTTGAGACACTCAAATGAGATTTAGATTCATGGTTTTTCTGGTTCTTGTGGTACAACATCTAATATGTTTGCTGAACTCTCAGCCATTTGGCGAGGCCTTCGGCTGGCATGGGACCTTGGTCATAGGTTTATTATTTTGGAATCTGACTCTAAAGCGGCTATGGATTTGATTGAAGATGTTCATAACTCTTATTTTCATCCTCATGGAACTATTCTTTTCTCATTAGGAAGCTCTCCTCTCGCCTTGGACAATCCCCTTTGCCCATACCTTGAAGGAAGGCAATGAGTGTGCTCATTGGCTAGCTAAGTTTGGGGCTACACATGTTGACCCGTTGACTACATGGACTTCTCCCCCACAACATCTAGTTCTCACTCTTTTTGCCGACTCCTCTGGAGTCTTTAGGCAACGAGTTGATTAATTTGCTTGTCTTTCTTTTTCCTATTGATAAAAAAAACTAATTAACAAATAAACACACATAAACATAATATATAGGGTAAATACTCGTATAATATATTAATATGTACGGTTTTTTTGTGAGTAATATTGTGTACAGTTCTTCCTAAAAAATGCACGGGTCTGAACATAGATAATTACATGAAAACTAACTAACTAATTAATTTGACTCGGTGGTTAATGAGCTTAATTAAAAACGATTTGTTCAAGAGAACACGAATTTGATTTCCAACGAAACAATTTTTTGCCAGACTTTATCTACTTTCCGACCAAACTCCGAATTACCAACGGACGGCTAACACCAAACAAAAATTACATGAAAACTAAGCGACTATTTTGAAACAAAAAGTAAGATAAATAATTCTTTAAAACTTTTAAAAATCAATGGATCAAACAAAAACTAAATTAGATAAATAATCAAATTAAAATTAGTAAAATTTAAACAACTAATAAAAATTATTAAAAAAAACCAAGAAAAATAAATAAGGAAATAAAAAGGAATTTTATTCAATTTTTTTAGATAAGCAGTTTTTTTTTGACAAGATAAATACAGGTTGGTTGAAGAAAGTACAAAGAATACTCAAACCCATTATTAAATAGTGTACAAATTTAATGGATTAAATACAATAAATGAGATTTCCCCACCAATTTGAATAATGTAACCCAATTTATCTTTCCACTATATTTATGAACCATCCAAAAAAGAATTTTGATTTGAGACACCACAGTTGATTAAGTCTTCAACTTCTTTAAATAAACATGTGTTTCTCATCTCCCAAACACTCCATAACACATAGGGGTGTTCGCGGTGTGATTTGGTTTTGTTTTGAGGCTATAAGTCATCTGAACCGCAAGATAAAAAAACATGCGGTTTGGTTTTGCTCCGTTAACTTTTAAAATAAAATCCAAACCAAACCAAACCAATGCGGTTTAGGTTGGATCGGTTGGTGCGGTTTTTTTTGAGACAATAATTTTTTGTTTTCAACATTAAAATCGAGTTAAAAAGATAAAACACAACATATTTACAACAATGTTTTTAATTTCATTTCACATTACAATTTCATTTTCACCAAACAACATAAACCAAATTAAAAACGTGGACACAAAGTAATTCTATTATGTAAGAAATCTAAAAGATTAAGATTTTATCATTCTTTAAAAGTTCAAGTAGCACATAATTACATTTTTGAAATAATAAACAAAGAAGAAACTTAACAAGAGAAAAAATATGTCATTTTATAAAAGTTTCCATTGAGTTTCTATGAGTATTGGTCTAGTTGATATAAATTTAATTAAAGTTTTTCTTATGTTGCGGTTTGGTTTGGTTTGGTTTGGTTTGTAAAATGAAAACTGCATACCAAACCAAACCATGCGGTTGAGTAGAAAAGTGATCCGAATACATCCAAACCAAATGCGGTTTTAGTTTATATTAATTCGATTTGCGGTTTTTCTATTGGATTGATTCGGTTTTGAACACCCCTAATAACACAACAATCCTAATCAGGTAACACACCCTCTTTGAATTCTTGCATTTGAACAAAGAGTCAAAGTGAAGAAAATATTGCCGAATGTCATTGTGATTACCTACGCCACCCGATCCATTTGCACACTTCACACCAGACTAAGAAAGAAAATGGCCATGATAGGAATGTATGATTTATCTCTTCCTTCTTACAAAATCAGAAAACACAAGAAGCACCAAAGATAGGATTGATAATAATTATACCTCTGAGTTTTATTCAGTGGCAGAGGTATCATTTTTACGAGGGACCGAATAAAAAGAAAATTAAGTTGATATCAACAGATTGAGTCAAGCGTGAGAGACTAAACTCTTTTAATATAGTGAATCATAATTCGAATCTCAATTTAAAGAGATATCTATGTTTAACGTTTGACACATATCCAATGTGATTACTTGGAGGGAACTTATGGTAAACAAAAATAGAAAAATATGTATTAAAGTTAACCAATAAACAAAAAAAACACAATAATGTTTGCTTATATAAAAATTAAATTTAAGAAGCAATAAAGGAAATAAAAATTGAAAATGGTTTTTATTTTTATTTTTAATTGAGCTTGATAAAACTTCAAGGAGTCCTTGACCAAAAAAAAAAACTTCAAGGAGCCAATTTCATGTATAATTGGTTTGACACTAAAATAATTAACCTATTTGCAGAAATTACCATCATCTGTTTTATTTGAGAGACTTTTATTCACACTCAGCAATACTTGAATGAGATGATAAGAAATCTCTTTCAGCTTAACCAGAAGTCCTAGTTCGAATCCAACCATTAGGAATACAACTCATGCGGTCCTTTCAATTCACAATTGTATCGTTGAAAAGTTGTCTCACTAATTGATAAACTTGCACTAAAACAAGATAAATCAGTGTCCTTTTCTTGTTATATAATCTAGTTGGGCCAATAAATTTGTTTGGAATGCTAAATATAAAATATACTTATTGATTCAAAAATAAAATTTATTGATTCAAAAATAAAATTTAGGTAGAGTACTTAAGGGGCTGCAAATTTGGGTAGAGTACTTAAGGGGCTGCCGACCACATCGTTGTTAAAGGCTCCACCCCTGCTTATATCCTAAAAATAAAGTCAAACAAGCTTATAAAATTACATGTTAATTAAACTATTTTTATATAGATTTTAGATTGATCCTAGATCTTCATCAATATAATTAAGTTTGACCACAATGTTTGAAAGATACGTGAATCAAGTAAACCACAGAAGTCACTAGATATGTCACTATCCTCAACGATTATTAGCTTATTAGTCAACTTTGTGTAGTTGGATGGACCAAATCAATGTTACTATTCCTAAACAATAACATGTGTAGTGTATAGATCTGCCAATTCAATGCAGCTAGGAAGAAGTCAGCAAAACAATGAATATATATGCCAAAAATGGTTTCTTGGCCTTATCTCTCTTTCCACATCCTTGTCATTGATCTGGAAGGGATTAATTTAAAGCATTTTTACAAGCATTTTTTTGTTGTTGAGAGAAACAAGCATTTTTTTTTATTAAGCATTGTTTGGAAATCACATTTCGAAGTATTTTTAGTTTTTAAGCAAATAGAAGCACCCTACCACATATGCCAGCATAAATGTGATCGTGAACATTTATTAAAAAAAAAAGTGATGGTGACCAAGAGGAAGCTATTTTTAGCAAAAGAGAAAACTATTTTTACGTTATTGATTCGGTCTATTCTCATCAGTTACTTGTTACAAGCACAAGCCCCCACTTTTGAATGACATTAATTCAATAGAAAGCTGTGATGCTACTAAATTAAGTAAATAAATTGAAAACTTAAATATGAAAATGTTGGATCATGATATCATGTTGTGATTTTGAGTGGTATTTCAAAAGTATGAAATTTATCTTAATCTTAATTTAGTAAATGAGTTTATATGGCATTATATGATGAGTTGGTAAATCACATCTTGATCTAAGGATCCACAGTCAGAAATCGACGGCAGAGAGGATCCAACTACGAGAAGAGAAGGAACTTATGTGATAAGATAGATCTTATTCAAAAAAAAAAAGATTAAGTAATTTCCGTTTTATTATATTACATTTTTTTGACAATTTTTTTTTTTTATATTACAAGTTTTGCGCATAATTGATTTTACAAATATTTGCTTATTTTCCTTCAAATTTTTTTTGCTTATTTAAATATTATTTTCAAAAAACAGTTTTTGGATTTGAGAAGTTTTACCCAAAATTCATAGTTTTGACTAGTTTGAATTTTGACTAAAGCACTTTGAAGTCTTATATTTGGAAAGGGATCCTTTCCGCGGTATAAAGATTGTGCGGGCCTTTGCTTTCATTTTTATACTACATGTGGGTTTGAGAGAATTAAAAATTGACGATATACATTAGACACTCCCGTAAAAATTCTACCAGAGAGGATTCACAACCCTTGTCTTGTAGGATCCATCGACGACTACATGATTAATTCTAAACTTGGTTATATATATATATGATCACCGTTAACTACTACGAACTACATTATCAACTTTTTGGTTTGTTACTATGTTATAGATACAAAGTTTCCATTGTCGTTTAACTATGATTATTTTCTATCGGATAACATGTGAAACACACAACGAGTTCTTCCCTCCAAATCAAATTTTCTTCATAAGTAAACATTGAAAATTCAACCCTAACCACTTGCGTAAAGGGCTCAAATCTATTATCAGTTAAAGAAGTTTAACTAATTAGCAAATTTTATTTTAGTTAAACAGTCATAATTTTTAGAGTCTATTATAGGTTGTTCCTCTACAAATTCTTTTTCAGTTTAGATGGATCTCTAGGGGTGAGAATAGGCCAGACCAGGCTTTGATAGGCTTGAGTCTGGCCTACGAAAAATTTTACAAGCCTGAGCCTAACCTATGGCCTATCATAGGCTTTTTTTCTTGGCCTGGCCTGACCTATTTAAAAGTCTGGATTGGCCTGAAAGCCTACTTACAAGCCTACTTTACATTAAGGTCATCAAATAGTTCATTTGGCCTACTAAAGGCTAAACAGGCCTTAAAGCCTATTTTACTACAAGTAAATTTTAACTAGATTAAAGCCTACTTAAAAGCCAATAACAACAAAGCCTATCAAGGGACTAATAGATAGAGAAAAAGATGTTTATATTTTTAATGTATGCAATTATTTTAATATAAAAAAAATACATTTGCTAATAAATAAGTATTAATAGGCCGGCCTATTAGGCTTAACATACTTTTTTGGAAGCCTAAGCCTAGCCTAATTAACTAAATAGGCTTTCTAAAAAGCCTAAGCCTAGCCCTATCTACTAAAAAGGCCAGGCCAGACCAGACCAAAACAGGTCAGGCCGTAGGCCGGCTTGGTCTGTTCTGAACCCTATGGATCTCATCAATTTTTGCAAGTGGCCACCACAAATATAAATATTATAAGATAGAATTAGACATGGCAACGAGGCGGATCGAGGGCGGGTTTGAGTATCGTCGTCCAGCCCCCGTCCCCAAACTATATCGGGAGTAAAAATTGAACACCCAACCCCGCCCCCACCTGCGAAAACTTTTTTTTATAAAATATTTAAAAAATGCATATTTTTTCATAGCAACAAAAACACAAT
>Ga0315913_1007735_pt1 | contig 12837 bp, 2 predicted proteins | sample MpolsnodulesMG_FD_207736 | JGI IMG/M metagenome (GOLD analysis project Ga0315913, IMG submission 207736) | Medicago polymorpha root nodule microbial communities from Los Angeles, California, United States - small nodules | ecosystem: Host-associated > Plants > Roots > Nodule | place: USA... | reverse complement strand
AGGAAATAATATTTAAATAAAACTAAATCAAATCTAAATAAAATAGACTCAAATAACATATTAAAAACACTAATTTATTGACTCATCAAACTACCCCACACTTGAATCTTTGCTTGTCCTCAAGCAAAAGACATAAACATAGTAGCATAAAGCAAGATTAATATATGACAATTCGATTAAAAATTTATGTCTCCTCAAAGGCTCAATTTCAAGTGTACACTAATCACAAAATCAAGCATTTCTTATGTTCTTTATTCAACCCAACAACAAGTCTTAAGTGAGTGTGCGTGTGTGTAGTTCAGCCCTTTTCTTGCTCCTGTATAAGATAGATATTATGAGGAAACAAGTTCTAATCTTAGCACTAAACCTACCGAGAAAAGTCTTTTCTTCATTTCATATAAGAAAGATGGAAATTAACCAGATTTATTTGACAATTTAAACGTCTTGGGGGCTTGCAGATTGCTTAAGGGATACCACATTCTCGTAGGAAGTCAGTGAGGGGGTATCCTTTCCTCCTAGATTCAATGGTCACCCTAAGTAGTGCTGCAAAACATATAAGTTAAAAGACACCATCTTCACGTAGGAAGTCAGCGAGGGGATATCCTTTCCCCCTAGAGTCGACAATGTCTCTTAGTTTTGCATTTGATTTCATTCCCTCTTTTAGAAAGATTTTTGGAAGATACCTTTTTATTAGAAAAACACCACCTCCTCGTAGGAAGTCAGCGAGGGGGTATCCTTTCCCCCTAGATTCAGTGATGTCTCTTTTGTAATTATTTATGCTTCCGCCCCACTTTGATTTATCTTTTTATTTTCCACACAAACTCAAACTAATTTTACTTTAAAGACTTTTAAGGGTTAATGTACCACTAAAATTAGAACGTACTCCTTAAAATACCTATTCATACACTTGCTCAAGGAATGCAACTTGTGCTTTTCTCATTGGAGAATTATTTTCACAATAAAACAAGATGTGGGTATAGCAAGAACACTTAAAACACAAGAATTCACTTTCATGTACAAGAAACAACCATCTTAGGTTAGTGTCCATGGATATAATCAATTAAAGTGACCACAGAGGGACTTAGCTAATTGACAGGTAACAATGATGAAAGCTGGTGGTTCAAACCACCACTTATATATCATCCTCTAATTTGTGACGATGCTTCAACAATATAATTGTTTTTTTCTTAAATTAAAAATAAAATTGTTTTAAAGATGTATTTGGCGTGGGAGCAACACCAAACCCAACCAAAATATTAATCACAAATGATTAACAAAATCTAAAGAAAGGTAACAGTGATGAAAGCTGGTGGTTCAAACCACCACTTATATATCATTCTCTAACTTTTGACCATGCTTCAACAATAAAATTGTTTTTTTCATAAACATAAAATTGTTTTAAAGATGGAGCTGGCGTGGGGGCAACACCAAACCCACGAAAGAATAGTGATAAAAGCTGGTGGTTCAAACCACCACTTATTTATCATTCTCTATGCCCTTGCCAACTGTTGAAAAAAAATTAAAAGCTCAAGGGCACTTAAGTGCCGTTTATATTCGAAGTTTTCTACCTAAAATTCAAGTTAATGAAAAATATCAAAATTTCAGCAATTAAAGACAGGGTCAGTTGTATCAATTAAACCCACATCCATGCCCCTCATATGGATGGTATAAATAGACTCCACTCAATACATTAAATTTTACACTTTTTAATTATTTAAACTATTCATTAACGTTTTTTAAATATTTATACCACTCATCTAAAACTTTAGAATGGATCCCATCAAACATTACAATATCTCTTACATTTATATTTTATATTTTTTTATCAAAGAAAACAGAAAAACCAACATTGCAGTGCCATAATGCTATTGGAAAATGTGATACCACAGCATGCAGCAGGCGACGTGTATGCTCTAAAGTTCATGTAACACAAAATGGAAACCACAGAAATAAGTAATAATGTAATGGACCTGACATTATCATTAATTTTATTGTCATTTTGCTATATATGGCATGTCCGAGTATTCTCGTTCTATACCCAAAAAAGATAATAAATGGCAAGTGTTTTAAGCTTTTTTGAAAAAGTTAATTTTGATTTTAATATTTGATTCATTTTTAAATTGTTGATTACTGATTAATGATCAATAGTAATTCATCTGATAATGCTTGCAACATCTTGGACTTACAGGTACTATTTTATCATTGGTATCTTTAACATGCAAACAGATTTGATGATATTATGTGATAGTCTTAAGTGTTACACTTTGTGGGGTGTTACACTTAAAACAAGGTAGGATAAAATTAGATTAAGTATAGTCTTGTTAATCTGATGAATTGATGATACTATGGGAACTGAACTTTTAATGCCACTGTACAAACAGTGGAGTGTTACTCACTACACTTTTGATGTTATAGTGTTAACTTCATCAGAAAAGTTATTTTCACGACTTCACCATAGAATTTTCCTATATATATACATCTCCGACTCTTGAAAAAGAAAATCACGGATCAATAAAAAGCAAAAAATGGCAAACGAAAATCCCATTAAGATCCTCCTTGTCTCTTTTCCATTACAAGGACACCTAAACCATCTTGTTGGTCTAGGAAAATCTCTTGCTGCAAGAGGTGCATCTATCATCTTCACCACAACTGAGACAGCCGGCAAAAACATGCGAGTTGCTAACAAAATTGTTGACAACTTTGCATATCCAATTGGTGATGGTTCCATCACATTCGAATTCTTTGACGATGGTTTACCAGAAGGTGATCATTCAGCCTTTAAAGCTGTTGAACACTACTCAGAAATTGAGGTTATTGGGAGACAATTCATTTCTCAAATGATCAAGAATCATGCTGATTCAAACAAACCATTTGCATGTATCATAAACAACTATTTTTTTCCATGGGTTTGTGATGTAGCTAATGAACACAATGTTCCTTCTGTTTTATCATGGACTAATTCCGCTGCTGTTTTCACCACTTACTATAACTATGTCCACAAATTAGTACCTTTCCCTACAAATGAAGAACCTTATATTGATGTTCAACTCATCCCTTCTATAGTTCTTAAATACAATGAAATCTCAAATCTTATACATCCTTTTTGTGCACATCCATTTCTAGGTAAACTCGTCTTAGAACAGTTTAAGGATTTGTCTAAAGTGTTTTGTGTATTCATGGATACCTATGAAGAACTAGAGAAAGACTTCATCGATTATATTTCGAACAAATCAATCCCCGTGAGAACCGTTGGTCCATCATTTAAAAATCCAGATGCAAAAGGTGCAAGCAAGATTCGCGGTGATTTCTCTAAGACAAATGATCATGATGATATTGTAGAGTGGCTAAACACAAAACCAAAAGGTTCTGTTGTTTACATCGCTTTTGGGACTCTTGGGACACATTCTCAAGAACAAATGGATGAAATTGCATATGGGATATCGAATTCTCAAGTCTCGTTTTTGTGGGCATTAAACAAACCAGAAAGTTTACCTGATAGGTTTTTGGAGGAAACAATTGAGAGAGGGAAAGTTGTGAAATGGTGTCTACAAGTAGAAGTACTTGCACATCCTTCAGTTGCATGTTTCGTAACACATTGCGGTTGGAATTCATCGATGGAAGCGGTTTCTTTAGGAGTTCCGGTGGTAACATTTCCATCACGGGCTGATCAACTTACAAATGCAAAGTTCTTGGTTGATGTTTATGGGATAGGAATTAAAATGGGTTGTGGTTGGGCTGTAGATAATAAATTGGTAACAAGAGATGTGGTGAAGAAGTGCTTATTGGAAGCTACAATAGGGGAAAAAGCAGAGAAGTTGAAGCAAAATGCAATCAAGTGGAAGAAGAAGGCTGAGGAAGCTGTGGCCGTTGGTGGATCCTCTCATAGGAATCTTGATGAGTTTATGGAAGACATTAAGAAACATGCATCATTAATTAATCATAACATATAGAATATGTATTATCACTAATTTCTTTGTCCTTTGTTGTATCAAGTGAATAAGGATAATTCCATTTATCCAGTAATTTAGGTAGGTACTCAGTTACATGATATGTATTTTTTTAAATCATTTTTGCTTATATTTTGTAACAAGAGAATGAAGAGATTGTTATCTGTTTTATGTTTTTGGAATAATTATGCAATTATATTTTTGTTTTAGCATTTTCGTTGCGTGTTTTAATAATGATCGAAATGGTCAAAAAAAAAATTAAGAAATATGATCAGGTCTTTTAAATTCTTTATCCTTCGTTGTTTGATGAATTGTGTCTATCTTCAACAATTATTCTTCTAATTTTACGATAAATTAACAAAATAACTTTGATCAATCTCTTTTAAGGTTACAACCCACTAATCTCTTATGTGAAGTTAAAGGTTTTACTTAAACATTAATTTATAATTCACAACCTAAAAACCTAATATATCTAAATTGATTTGTTAGATTGAACATAATTACTAGAATAAATTCACTATAACTAGTAGTCAATTGAGATTTAGGTTCTTTTCATATTTGATCAAGATAAAAAAAACATTAAGCGCAATTAATTCTGAATAAAAACTAGAACTGTAATTGCATTGATCATAATTTACACAATCACTTTGTTTAAACAATTTGATATAAGTTCTTCTAAGACCTAATCAATTGAAACTTAGTCAATCATGGCTAAAATACAATTAACTAAATTAGAAGAAGGTAACATTATATGAAATAAGACCAACTATGAGTTGGATGGCAAACCACCACGAGATCCAGAGTTCCTTACTTTAAAATATGCTTTTTAGATCCATATAATTTGAACCCCTCTTCAAAAATGAAGTTCTTTTATAGACAGGGTTTTGGGCGTGTAAAGTCGTGTCATGATGTCACAAAATTGTGTCACGATGTTGCGTTAAGTTCAAAATTCATGGTTTGGCGCCCACAAAATTGTGCCATGATACTGCAAATCATGCCACAATTTGCAGGTCAGTAGCAAATGCTCCAGTGTTGATTGAAAATTGTGCCACGATGCTAAAAATCGTGTTACGATCCTATTAAAACAAAACCATTAATTTTCTTGAATTTTTCAGCTCCAAGTTGTCCAAAACTACTAAAGACTCAACTAAAAAACATAATAAATGGATAAAAAAAAAACATAATATGACAGCATGACATCATTAACCCACCAATTATTAAAAAAAATACATTAACCCACCAATGATTAAGATCAGAAGATAAACCAGATTTTTTGTGTTTAACCACCGAAAGGACAACAATTTAACCCTATCAACTAGATGCTCAATCGACTCTAACTTGATATATCATAAACTGATAGAAAAATACTAATAAAAGTGGTAAAAAAAAATTAGGAAATATGATAATGTCTTTATGTTGGTCGATATGACGTATACTGAGCGAATCTAGATGGGGGTGAATAGATTCCTTCTCCAAAACATCTCAAAAGCCTGTTTTGAAAAAGATTTCAACTAGACCAAATTTGACAATTGGAATGGATACGATCAATACAAAGAAATTGAGCTAGCAATGATAATAACTTAATTCGATTTTGAACGCAATTCACAATTGAATTGTTATTAATTAATCAAACTTTAATACACACTCAAATTAGAAAACTTAGAACTAAATCAAACCAAGACTAAGACAAAGAAATAAAATCAATCACACGAACTAAACTATTTGATATATGATGAATCAATTTAAGGAATTTATCAATAATGAAAATGATTGAATAATCGAATTATGTTTTCAAAAATTTTCTCAATCACCTAACATTTATCGATTCAACTAATTAATTAACATATATCAAATTATATTGCAAGAAATAAATTTAAAGGAAGAAGAGAACATCGGATTTATAAAGATTCTACAATCGTCCTCGCTATGGGGTATGTCCTCTCTTTGTGAAGGAGAAAGTCGATTACAAAGGTTTCTTGAATTTACGAATTAACCCGATCCTAAGTCTTCTAGTTTAAGTAATCACTTGATCGTGTATGAGTAGGCAAGTGTACCCAATCGTACTTAAGTAATAAAGTAGTAAAATTCCACTTGGGTTGGCCTGGTGGTATTGGCTTGGGACCTGAGAGTGTGCTCCTCCTCAAGGTCTCATGTTCGATTCTTTCCCGTGCCAATTTAGGCGGGCCAATTTATCTTCTGTCGTTCAACAAGTCTGTCGTTCAACTCGGTAATTAGCGGAATTTTATTTAAAAATCAAATAAAAGAAAATAATGGAGTAGTAAGTTATTGTCTCCACAGGTCTGTCGTTCAACTCGGTAACTAGCAGAATTTTATTTAAAAATCAAATAAAAGAAAATAATGGAGTAGTTGCAGGGTTTTAATTGTCCAATCCAACGCGAGATTAGATTTTTGTGATTCATAAATGTAATAGTGATTAGGGAATCCTTGAATTGCCTTTTGTCTTGGCTAGAAATTAACTCGATTAGTTATTATTTTATGACTTACCTTATATTTGGATTTAAGAAAGTAGAACATAACGCCATGATGAATCAGTGAAATTTTATTTTAATATCCTCGCAATTCAACCATTTACAATTGTATGGTTCCCTTAAGATGAGTTATAGCCCTAAATTCATACTTAGATTCAATTAATTTAGAAACTAAGCAATTCACTATTGTCTTGTTCCAATGAAATTTGGGTTGTCAATCCTACTTAGCTCCATCTAAGATACAATATAAATACAGACATATACAAATTAAATCAGACTTTAGACCATAAACTGAATAAAAAACTTTATTAATAGAATCCAACAAATAAGAAGGTTTCAACGTGGAACCCTAATCAAAGAGGTCTAGTTGCACATGACAACAAACATCGTTAAAAACAATAGAAAAACATACCCTATAGAGAACAACAGGAGGATGGAGATCCTCTGCCTTGAGGCTCGTGATGCTTGACCGTTGCCTTGTATCACTAGATTTCTTAATGAATAAAATAGTGTGCAAGGGTCTCTATTAAATCCAATTAAAATAGAAAATATTTCACTACAGTAGAAACAATATTATCAATATTATATATGAATGGATAAAGATTTTGGGCTGAATTTTTTATAATTCCAATTTACTCTTAAACAAAGTTTTCTATAATAATGTTATATCGTTGGTGGTATTAAAAAAGATAAAGATTTATATTATATTTGTTAAATTATTGTTACCATTGAAAAAATAAACATGGTTTTCATATAAAATACCGTTCATAATTTACACGTGATAGCGCAATAAAAAGAGTGGAAAGACAGACATGTGAGTGTCTGTCTTTTCGCAAGTACACACACTCAATTTGTAGATAATTCGGTATCGGGTGTGAGTTTCTCGAGAGTTTACTCCGTTGTAGGGGTGACCCTGAGCATGGTCGGGAGGAGCGACCGTTCATCACACCATTTATTCAGGGGCACAAAAGTATTATTTTTACTTATGAGTTAGTAGCATATACATTTTTTTTTTAACTCGATTTTATTAATTCTATTGAAAATATTTTTTTAGAGAATTTCATTTATGAATAAATCTTTTACAACAAAAAATATAAGAAAAACCTATATTTGAATAATTAATAATCAAAATGACACAACTTTATTTATTCGCCTAAAGCATCAAAAGTCTTAAGACCGTCCCTGCTTAGTTGATGGATCATCCATCAACCTCTCATGGTCCTCTGTTTGAAACTAGCATCCCGAAAACATAGTATTGGGTTGTGCAGCAATAAAAGAGACTTCGATATTTTGATACTAATATTTTTATGAGTCTTGCTAACCAGTAGCTTCAAGACAATGGTTAAGGAAACTATAAATAGAAAATTTGTCTTAAAAATGTAAGTTTTGATTTTTGATTAAGTAACAAATACACTACTTTTTATAAAAAAAAATTATTTATTTTGGTTGATTAACCAATACCCTAAGAACACTGTTTAACATTATCATATTTCATACTCTTTTTTTAAAATTAGAACTTTTGGTAATCTAAAAATTCGAGTGTATAGTACACCAAATTCTTAAATTAATAATTAAATGAGTTGTTTTTTAAAGAATTGTTTTTTTATCATTTATAATTATAATAACTAAGAAAAAAATTCTAACAAAAAGCATCCATAAATTTTTTTTAAAAATTTTGTTATACTATTCATAATAGAGAATATTGATTATTTTTTGCTATAAAATGTAAAAATATTTAATGTGATTCTTTTTTAAAAGGTTAATATAATTCTTATAGACAATAAAATAATATATTTTTTGAAACAATAATACCAATATACCTTAATTTGTGAGAATACCCTACAAGTTTCGAAACTTTTACCTCTTCTAATATTCATATGGGCTAAAATAGAGATATTTTCGTAGCTCTGTTATACCTGGAATTATTTTCATTAAGTGATTTTTTGAAAGATCATTAGAGTGTTGAATTCGGGCAAATATATCCTTAAGAACGGTGGGTCGTCACATGCCTTAGACTATAATGGTTGCGTTCTTGCACGTGACTGGATCATAGATCGTCATCATTTGATACATGTGATCTGATCATGTTCATGAGTGATGTTTATGACATGAAGTGTCGGTGGACCAACATTTTCCAAGTTTTATTTGGTTTTTTTGACGAATTTGTTTAAAAATGAATTTCGTGTAAATACTTTTATCCTCAGATCAAAGTCAAACAGCAGCTTATTTCATCAGCGTATGGTAAATGCTAAGCATGGTGCTGTACCTCCTCTGACTGACTCTATTTAATACCACATGTTCTACCTACATGATGATGGGCCATTTACAATGGCAAAAATCTTTGACATCCACTTTTTCTCTCCTCAACATTCCACGTCATTTTCTCTTTTTTATTCAACATTAATTCAATTTTTATCCTCTTTAATGGTTTTTCATTCAACACTTTACCACACCATTTTTTATTTCTTATTCTTATTTAATTTTATATTTTTGTTTTTATAATTACATAAAATTACAATTATCGATTATAATTAAATTAAAATAAAAATCACTTAACAATTTTTCTTTAAAAACAAAATTTATTTAAATAATTTATTTTTATTTTCTTAACTTAAAATGCAAGACAACAAACTAAACACACAACACACAAGTGATTTATTTAGTACGATACAAATCATCTTCAATCACGAAACATTCCAAACTCTGTCCATGTGTGCTTCACTAGATCTGCTTGCAATTCGTGATGAACATTTGGATAACGCAACTCAGACTAACACGCACATGATTTGCAAAAGCGGGTAACACCTCGGTCGAGTATGGTTGCGGTGTACTAGATCAACTTCCCTCAGATTGCTCAAAATCAGTCCAACGTTGAGCATATGTATCTCGTTCATCCTCAACAATCATATTATGTAATATGATGCATGACCTCATGATGATACCCAAATCGGCTATGTCCCACAAGCGAGCTGGTTCATGGATGATTTTAAATCGAGTTTGAAGCACTCCAAATGCACTTTCGATGTCCTTCCGACATCCCTACTGATGTTTTGCAAATAACTTATCGAGTTCACTTTGAGGAAGTCTAATCGATTATTATTGTGATCCATTTCACTAAAAAAAAGACTAAAACTTCAAAAGAAAAGCTAATAATAAGATTAAGATAGTGATAAACTTTTTTCCTGTGTCCAAATCAAATGAACCAAGTCTCTATTTATAGACAAAAAAAATCATGAATTTTGGTAAAAAAAAAAATTAAAAAAAAATTATTTGCAATGAAATAATTGAGTTCAAATTATTAAGATGATAAAAATCTAAGCAACCAATCGAAATCTGCCAAGTGTCCCCTCTTTATCCAATTATCTTTCTCTCCACAGCTAATGACGCCTCACACGCCCTGTCTGCACGTGCATATCATGCACCTGCTTCGGCAAATTGAAACGCGCCACGTGTCTTAGCGTGTCAAACTTCAACATGTTTATTGCTTTCATCTCCTCTCACCTCCACATCATTTTTCTATCATTTTCAACACCCTCTTGCAATGGTTCAACATGTTGAGGCTGGCTTTCAACTATCCCATTGCACTTGGTTAGGGTTGGGAGTAGGCCAGGTCGGCCGACAGGGGCCTACGACCTCGCCTGTTTAGGCCTGGCCTGACCTGTTTATTAAAAAGGCTAGGCTTAGGCTTTTGAAAAAGCCTATTTAAGTAAATAGGCCAGGCTTAGGCTATCAAAAAAAGCCTACGAAGCCGAATAGGTCGGCCTGATTATGCATGTTATTAAAATTTATTTTTTATTTATAATCAAATATAATTTATATTAAACATAAAAATAAAGAAACAACTCAAATAATGAATTTTTTAAATAGGTTTTAAGGCCTTATAGTGAAATAGGCTTTTAAATCCTTATAGTGATAAACAAGTCTTACAATGAAATAGGCTTTAAGGCCTATTTAGCCTATTTAAAAGTAGATAAGATAGAATGTTTAAGACTTTAATAATAAGTAGGCCTGTAAATAGGCTTTCAGGCCCGACCAAACTTTTAAATAGGCCAGGCCAGACCAAAAAGATAGACCTATGAAAGGTCGTAAGCCAGGCTCAGACTTGCAATTTTTTTCGTCGGCCAAGCTCATGCCTATCAAGGCCTGACCTATTCCCAACCCTACACTTGGTCTTAGAGGAAGGAAGCAAGTGGGAGAGAAAATGTCGTAGTAATCTATATACAACTATTAAAATTGAGGCCCTATAAATTTCCCATTTTGCCCTTAGGAGGGGTATTTTTGTAATTTCCTAATTGGCGGAATTTGGTTGTTGCCACCTCACTATTATATGGGTGCATTTTCCATTTTACCCCTCACCAATTTTTTTTAATTATTTTATAATTTTTTTTATTTTTAATAGCTTTTAACTATTTTTCAATTTTTATGTTTTTAACTATTTTTCAATTTTTTCTCCCAAATTCAGTTACTTCTACATTGCCGTTGTAGGAGATTAAGGTATCGTTTGACCCAACTTTTTTCGAACTTCTCTACATTTTTAAGGAAAAGTTAGGTCAAACACAGTATCAATTAAGTACTTACTAAAAAAAGTAATTTTTTTGAATGCATAAAATTGAATGGAATGAGCTTTGACCAAAAGTTGTTGAATGTTACTTTAAAAAACAACTTCTCGACAATTTATTTCACAAGCACCTCTTTCCAACTCACGCTGGGAACATTTTCTTTTTATTTTTTAATATTATATTTCGATATGTTTTTTTTCTTCCATTTAACTTTTTTTTTGAACCGTTCCATTTAATTTTATTATATTTTTTTCAAAGAAATTTTATTATCTTTTTATCACTTATATATTTAATTTCAATATCGTTTAATCATCACAACCTCACAAATATTTTTATTCACACTGTTATTTAATGATACCATTCATTTCTTCAACCTCGCGAATATACACACACACATTAACGTTTAGAGTAATATTTTATGTCAGTCTGTCTGTTTTTTGGTTACGCTAATGCATATAATTTTTTTTAGTGTTGCTTGGTTGAGTGCTACCTCACCGATTTTTTTTAACTATATTTTAATTTTTATATTTTTAAAAACTTTTAACTATTTTTCAATTTGCTCTCCCAAATTCAGTTGCTTCTACACTGCCGTTGTGGGAGATTAAAATACCGTTTGACCCGATTTTTTTCAACTTCTCTACATTTTTAAGGAGAAATTAGGCCAAATACAATATCAATTAAGTACTTACTAATAAAGATACTCTTTTTTTTTGTTTGTAAAAAAAAAATACTTTTTTTAATGCACAAAATTGAACGGAATGAGCTTTGGCCAAAAGTTGTTGAACGCTACTTCAAAAAACTACTTCTCGACAATTTATTTCACAAGCATCTTTCTTCAATTCACGTTGGAAACATTTTCTTTTATTTTTTAATATTATATTTCAATTTTGTTTTTTTCTTCCATTTAATTTTTTTTGAACCGTTCCATTTAATTTTTTTTAAGGAGGTCCCATTTAATTTTATTACTTTTTTTCAAAGGAATTTTATTATCTTTTTATCACTTATATATTTAATTTCAATATCGTTTAATCATCACAACCTCACAAATATTTTTATTCACGCTGTCATTTAATGATACTAAATATTTTTATTTTCTTTCTTCAACCTCGCAAATATATATATACACACACACACACATTAGCGTTTAGAATAATACTTTATGTGTGTCTGTTTTTTTGTTACGCTACTGCCTATAATATTTTTTTGCGTTGCATAATGCGTATGATTATTTTTATAAAATTTTGATTTTAATTAAAAGTAAAATTGTAGATGTCTTTTCTTCAAAAAAGGTCTAGATGCCTAAAAAAATTATACTTATATATTGTAACCAAAAAAATTATACTTATATATATATTTTGCACCTTTATATTGTAACAAACTATCCATATTTTTTTCTTATTCAAAAAACTAAATATATATGTTTCCATGACACCAACAGTGTAACAAATATAATATCATATAACATAAATTCTTATCTTTTTGAAAGACACCAAAAATATGGTATTCTTATAACGAAATTTGTTATAGAGTATAATTGAAATAGAAAAAACCAACTATTTTGATATTATTTATGTTATTATTTCAGGCTCCTTAAATTGTTTCTCCCATTCAAATATTTAACAAGTCATTTATATGATGATACAGATTTGTATTCATGTTACACAAAATAAACATTATTGAGTAAATATAGTATTTTAAAAAAAAACATCTTTTATTTTTTAACATTTTTAGCCTTCTGAAAATATTTTAAACATTTTTAATTTATTTTGTTAATTCATAATAAATTTAAAGTTTTGTCCTCGTGAGTTTAGTTCAGATAATAGGAACAATGCATGAATATAT
>Ga0315913_1007733_pt1 | contig 12841 bp, 6 predicted proteins | sample MpolsnodulesMG_FD_207736 | JGI IMG/M metagenome (GOLD analysis project Ga0315913, IMG submission 207736) | Medicago polymorpha root nodule microbial communities from Los Angeles, California, United States - small nodules | ecosystem: Host-associated > Plants > Roots > Nodule | place: USA... | reverse complement strand
GAATGAAAATAGAATATGATTTATACGAAAACTTTACATTTTTTATTTTGATCACATGTATTATTTTTTGTAAATTGTGACTTTTATGATTATATAGTATTGAAGAGTAATCAATGTTTTTTTTAAGTATTTTACATGCATATAAATTTTAGTATAAATATTTTGTTAACGTATCTTAGCCGTATCGTATCCTAATTTTAAAAATTTCACGTATCTGCGTACCCATATCGTATCGTACCCATATTCGTACTACGTATCCGGGCTTCATAGACTGCAGCTGAAGCCAGCGGTAGTTAACTACTGCTAGGGACAATTTAGTATTTTTCATGTGTTATTAGGAAGTTATTGATGTCAGAAAAGCAATTTTCTTAAAGTGAACTTTCTTATTGTTGGTCTTATATGTCCCTACTATTACACCATGTAAAAAATAAAATAGGAGAAGACAAGATAAATGAGAGTTGATTCATGCTCATCTCTTTTCAATTGAATATCAAAGATAAATATTCAATTAAAAAGAAATGAACATGCATGGTTCAACTCCAAGTTGGAGTCTTTATCAACTCCAAGTTGTCTCGCCTTCTTCTATTTATTTTTTCACAACACTCTGAATTCTGTGAAAGAGATTTGCATGCATGGTGTTGCAGGATTGAAATTTAAGAGTGCCTTGTTTTTATCTTATCTCAAGTTCAAATGCTCCATGTGTTAAAAATTCGTGTTTAGTTATCATATACCAAATTTTTAATTTAGTCGGCCATTGAACCTCGGATACCAAATTTTTAAAAAATAAAAATTGTGTATCTCAAAATCTTTTAAATAATTTTTATTTTTAATGTAGCGGATGTACCTATGAATTTTTTACTTAATGAACATACTAGTATGGTTATTTGTGTATAATCACACCTTTTTTTCCCGAGCAACATATCAATTTTATTTAAACTATGCAAGTATCATTTTAATAAATTATACTAATAATAAAATAAAAATATTGTCAAGAGTCAAGAAAGTAAGCCTTTATTCAACAACGGAGAAAATGATAATAGGCCGGAAACTTAAAATGATTTCTCTTGAGAATTAGGAAGAGGGGCAGCCTTACCCCCTCCACCAAAAACAGGAGAAGGATCCCAAATGCCATAGTCGTCTAAATCTTCAGCTCGATGATAAACAATAGGTTGCACCGTTGACGATGATGGAATCAATGTTAATGGCGTAGACATTACAAACATTAGTTCTGATGTTATCATTAAAACCACCACAATCTTACTTAACGTCATCATAACTGAAGTCATGATTTTGTTTGAATGATAATTTTGTCTCTGGTCTGGTGAATATGATATTGCGCAATCCATCTAGAATGTCATATTGGTACAATATTATTATACCTTTGAAAGGAAAGGAAAAAAAATGTAAATGTGTATTTGACTTTTTTTTTAATGAGTAAATGTGCATTTGACCGTTTGTAAAACAATAAAATAGAATAATTAGCAATAAAGGTTCATTTGACCGTCTCTGGTACAATATTATTATTAAAATAGAATATAGAAACTTAAAATAATACACATCTGGTCATTATTATAAGGAAAAATATTCACATTTTAGATTTATTTAATAAATTATATGCATAGTTTATAATAAAGATCACATGCATCATTAATTAAATAAATTTTAAATGTAAATTTTTATTTATAATAGTGACCAGAAGTTGTGGCTTATTTACTTTTTAAATACAACTTTTTGCCATTTGTTCATTATATAATTCGCAAGATTTATTTTTGAGTTTTTACGAGAAAAAGTTTCTAATAAAATAATTATATTATTAACTTGCAATAATTTAATATAATTTAGATACATATCAGAATTCGATATAATTAAATATAATTCTGATACGTATTAAAAAAAATTAAGAATGTCAACGTTATAAACTTAAAATAAGCCCTTGTAAAGAAACATGATAGTTTGGCTTATAGGGTAATTGATGTTCAAATTCCTATCAACAAACTCACCTTTTGAGTAGAAGATGGTTATAATTTTTTAATTCAAGGTGGGAAGTATGTATAAAAATTTTGCGAAGGTTCTTGCTAATAGATTTCGTTTTATTATTGGGTCGGTTATCTCGGATACTCAGTCGACTTTTGTTAAGGGTCGTCAAATATTAGATGGTATTCTGGTGGCAAATGAGGTTGTGGATGACGCTTGGGAGTGTAAAAAGGACCTTCTTCTTTTCAAAGTGGATTTTGAAAAAGCTTATGACTCTATAGACTTGAGATATTTAGATGAGGTTATGCACAAGATGGGTTTCCCGGTTCTATGGCGGAAGTCGATAAAAGAATGCATAGGTACGGCTACAACATCAGGTTTGGTCAATGGGTCCCCAACGGACGAGTTTCCTTTGAAGAGGGGTTTGAGGCAAGGAGACCCGCTTTCCCCTTTTCTCTTTCTCTTGGCCGCAGAGGGCTTCAATGTTTTGATGAAGTCTATGTCGACTAGTCAGTTCTGTCACGGTTATAAGGTGGGTCCAGATGCTACTACGATTGTCTCTCATTTTCAATTTGTGGATGATACTTTAATTATAGCTGATAAATCTTGGGCCAATGTTTGAGTGATGCGTGATGTCCGTACTTTGTTTGAAGCGATATCTGGGTTGAAGGTGAATTTCACAAAGAGTCAATTGTTTGGTGTAAATGTACATCAGTCTTGATTGACCGAGGCGGCATTAGTTCTGAAGTGTAAGGTTGGAAATCTCCCTTTTGTGTATTTGGGGCTGCCTATAGGTGGTGAGGCGCGTCGGTTGTCTTTTTGGGAACCATTGATTACTCACATAAAATCTAGACTATCAGGGTGGAAATTAAAACATTTATCTTTCGGTGGTCGTTTGGTTCTGTTGAAGTTTGTCCTGTCATCTATGCCTGTTTATACTCTTTCTTTTTTCAAGGCTCCTTCAGGTATCATCTCCTCTATTGAATCTATTTTAAATTATTTTTTTGGGGGGGAAATGACGACCATAAAAAAATATCTTGGGTTGACTGGAATTCTGTTTGCCTAAATAATGAGGTTGGTGGTTTGGGGGTAAAGAAAATTAGGGAGTTTAATATGGCCTTATTAGGTAAGTGGTGTTGGAGGTTGTTGGTTGAGAAGGAGAGTTTGTGGTATAGGGTGCTATTGGCGAGGTATGGCGAGGAGGGAGGTAGGTTGTTGGACGGTGGGAGGACAACCTCAGCTTGGTGGCGTACCATTGCTGCCTTGCGTAAGGAGGCGTGGTGTAGTACTCATGTCAGTAGATCAGTGGGATATGGGAAACATTTTATTTTTGGTCGGATTTGTGGGTGGGTGGGGTGTCCTTTAGGGAAAGGTTTAGCAGATTGTTTGAGTTGTCGGTGGATAAATGGGTGTCGGTGTTTGATTTGTTTTAGTTGGGTTGGGGTGAGAATGGTGAGGCTTGGAAGTGGAGGCGGAGTCTATTTGCGTGGGAACAAGAGCAAGTGGGGGAACTATGTTTATTACTTCAAAATGTGACTTTGCAGGTTGACAAGGAAGACATATGTATATGGAATTTGGAAAAATCTAATGCTTACACTGTTCGTAGTGCTTACAACTGTCACACTACTCAGCTTCCTGTTGTCGTTCCGGTGGATATGAAGATGCTATGGCAAAAGAATGTACCTTTGAAGGTTGTGGTTTTTGCTTGGCGTCTGTTTTGAAATAGACTGCCAACCAGAGATAACTTGTTGCGACGTAATGTTCTTAATTCTGATTCCTGTCTGTGTGTTACTGGGTGCGGCTCTTCGGAAACTGTTAATCATTTACTTTTACATTGCTCTTACTTTAGTACGGTTTGGAACTGTATTCTCCGTTGGATTGGTTTTTCCACCGTCGCCCCGCTAGATGTATCAGATCATTTTACTCAATTCTGTTTAGGTGGTGGTGGACCTCAGGTGCGGTTCACTATTTTAATCGCCATTTGGTTTGCTACTGTGTGGAAAATATGGAAAGAAAGAAATAACAGAATTTTCAACGCTAAAGACTGCTCGATTACGCGGATTGTCGACAAAATAAAGTCACTTTCTTTCTTGTGGTTGAAGGAGAAATTTGCTCAGTTCTCTCTCAATTACCATAGTTGGTAGCTTAGTCCCCTCGTAATGTTAGGTACCGGATAATTTGTTATTTCTTTCGATTTTATTTTTGTTGTTTTTTCTTTTCCCAGTTTGTAAATATTCTTTAGACTCTTTTGTTTTTCTTTGGCACACCTTGTGCTAGGAAGGACAATTTATGGTGTTAATATTATTCCATTTTAGCATCTTCAAAAAAGAAAAAAAATCAAAGTGGGATTGAGATGAATCAATTAAGCTTCTTCTTCGCAACTATGAGTTGATTAGAAAATATTAGGATCATTTTCTTTAAGGATGGGAATAGGCCAAACCGGCCTACAGGGGGCTACGGCCTAGCCTACGACAGGTTATGTCATGCCAGACTTTTTTTCTTAAACAGAGAAGGTCTAGGCTTTTTTAGAAGCCTGTTTAGCTTAAAAGGTCAGGTCGCATGCCATTCAAAAAGCCTCTTAAGCATATTTAAGTAAATATGGATAATATTATTTATTATTATATTATATTTTGTAATTTGAATTAAAATAAAAATTTGTTAACTTTTTCAGTAATTTAAGCTTATGAGTATACATTAATTGTTTGCATATTTAAATGTATTATTATAAACTAGAATTGAAATATGGTACAATATATAGTCAAATTCCCTAAAAACTCATCTTGATTATCAAAAGATAGTTTAATCTAATTGATATATTAGTTTGCTAATCTATTTAAACTTAGAGCACATTGCTTATTAAAAGATGTTCATATGAAATATGCTTTTAAACAGGCTAACAACCCGTATCAGGCTTTCCAAAGGCCAGACTCAGGTCTAACAAGTAAGTCTATGACAGGCCGCAGGCCAAACTTAGATCTTCAAAAAAATTGGTAGGCCAGACTCAGGTCCTACAAAGTCTAGCTCAGCCTGCCTATTCCCACCCCTAATTTTCTTAATGAAAATCATTGGGTTGCTGACTAGATTCTTGGTACAACATAAACTACTAACTAGATTCTTGCTTTGAAAAACTAAAAAAAGAATTGCACATCGTTTAATAATTTCTCAATTTTTTTTTTTTAAACTTAACATTCCTCAGCAAACCTATACTCACTTATTCTGATTCAATCCAAAGTGACTACCATCCCTAAAAAGAATGACTACCATGTTGATGACGTGTACAATTACATTCTAGCTTTAGAAAATACGATGTAAATACATTGTAACATTCTCAAACAATATTTAGTTATAATGTAAAAATTTGCAAATGTCACAAAATGTTAAGTTAATGCTATGACTAGTTCGGTTGCCTTTACTAAATTAAAATTTGCACTCGACACTATGAGATCAAGACCAACCCAACACAAATTTTATTTTGAGGTCATTTCATAGTTCATGATAATATTAATGATATTTTAGTACTAAATCTTTGTTTAAGTTCTGTTTTTTTATACATTTTGAAATACAACATCTTTTAATAAATTAGTGTACTAGATTTTTTTTTTGACAAAAGTGTACTAGATTTTGTTTGGTATTACTTTTACAATTAATAATAATAAAACAATTGATTTAATCTTTCATGAGATAATATTAATTTTTTATTAATTTTAAATTTAGAAATAATGACCAAGAGATTTTTTATTAAATAAAAATTTATATTTTTAAAAGCCCAAGACCATTGTCTTGGTGATTTTGCCGGTAGGTCGGCCATGTATGAGTTTGCAAGGCCAATATTATAAAGTTCAAGGCGGTTCTTTGGGGAGTGCAAAGAGCTCAACCGAGCTGAGTCTTCTAAAGTGATGGGTCTCAAGAAAAAAACTATTGTTCAATATCCCCACCTCCACTCATAAAAGAAAAATAAACATGTTTCATGTTTCAATTTCTAAGAAAAAATCATGTTCCATATTTCTATTTCTAAGTTAAAAAACATGTCTTTAGTAAAAAAAAATTGATTTCGGTGGCTAACAATCATTGTACGGGTGTTATTTTCAATTTAAATAGAAGATTAATCTTTTAAAAAAAATTGTGCGTTTTTTTTATTAGGGACCTATTTTTACTATGAGAGTCGAGCCTCTAGTTTCATAGGGACGACTCTGATAAAGTTTAATTATATATATTGCTTAAAAAAAAGTTAAAGGGTCATAGTAAGTGGGAGAGAAATTGATTATGCAAATCAAACTTTTTTACTCAAATGAGGGGGGTTGGGGTGTGTCAAGCTTTTTATACATGTTTGTTTTAATTATATTACATTTTTAACTGTAATAAATTTATATTTGTCTTATAAAAAATATTACATTTTTTTAAACATAAAAAAAAATAGATTTTTTTATAATGCGATTCTAGATATTATTTCATCAAGAAAAAGATAATGCAACACAAATGTTGATTTATGATGAATTGGTTTATCAATGTTATATCGTTATTTGTTGTTTCTTTATTTAGACATTGATATGGAAGAATCCAAACGATGAAATTGAACATGTATTGAAGTAGCGTAAATGAAATTGTAAAAAACTTAAACAACCCATTGAATTTCCATGTAAAAAATATGTTAACTACGAGGGGCATTATGGGTGACAACATGAAAGAATAACTATAAAAGTTAGGGGTAAAATAGAGAATTAATTAAATGTTAGTTTTAGCGGGCGAAACGGTTTGTATTTACGCGGTGGTTGCGGAATCCAGAGGCTATACCCCATAACCCGCTTCATTTGATTTTCAACTCCGTTTTCTCCTTCTCCGGTCACCCACCGGCGGCCATATAGATAGAGACAACGGTATCACCGATTGTCCTTTTTAAACGATATCGTTTGTTTGGCTTTGTGAGAGAAATTATTTCGAGTAATATGAAAAATAATATAATGAAACGTTGAAGAAACAAAATGGATAAAAGAGGTGTTGTTGTTGCTTCAATGATTACAAATTTGGTGTTCTAATTGTGATTCGTGAAGATGAGCGAGGAACAAGGAGGAAACAATGTTCCTCATTCAAATGGCAAAGAAGAGAGAATTTATGTTGCGATTAGAGTAAGGCCTTTGAATGAAAGAGAAAAAACGAGGCAGGATGTTTCAGAATGGGAATGTGTTTCTCATAACACGATCAAATTCAAGAACAATGGTCATGCAGAACAGCGATCATCGCCGGATACATATACATTTGGTAATAAACATGTCCATTATGTTCATGTGTTTGTTGTAGTTGTAATTTATGAAACTTTTCCATACATAAACGTTGTTGTTGTTGTTGTTGTTATTATTATTATTATTATTATTTGTGTTAAGCCTTCGGTTGTCAAAGGTCAACAAGCAACCAGAATGATTTTGTTTTTTGAATTCCTACTCATATTTTATTGATGATTTGTTGGAAGCAGATAGGGTATTTGGAGAAAAATGTCCCACTAAGCAGGTTTATGAGCAAGGGATTAAGGAAGTTGCCCTTTCAGTAATTAGGGGTATCAACTGTGAGTAATATTCTTCTCGTTCTTGTTATATGCTTCGTGATTTCATTTATTTATTGCTATGGTGGCTGGTCGAAGTCTCATTTTTGTTTTTCATCAACAAATTTTAATCTCAGCGAGCATTTTCGCATATGGGCAAACAAGCAGTGGAAAGACATATACCATGACTGGAATTACTGAACTTGCAGTGAAGGATATCTATGAATACATAGAAAAGGTATAAAACAATTTGAATGGATGGTATTGTTTGGTTTTTAGCAAAAAATAATATTTTTTTCTTTCGTCTCAGCATAAAGAAAGAGATTTTATTGTGAAGTTCTCTGCCTTGGAAATATATAATGAAGCTGTGAGAGACCTTCTCAATTCAAATGCTACCACACTAAGACTCCTAGATGATCCAGAGGTAAACTTCATAGGATATTTTCCTTATTATGTAATGGTCAAGACTTTTTGGTTTTAGTTCTTTTGAATGGTTGAGAATCTTTGCACCATGAACAGAAAGGGACTATTGTTGAGAAACTTACCGAGGAGACTCTGACAGAGAGAAGTCGGTTGCAGCAACTTATTTCAAAATGTGCAGGTACTAGAGTCGAATTAGTGTTTTTCTTATAATGTTTTTGATACCTTCTAGTGCTCCATTTTAAGCCATATCATTATTTGCATATATCTTGCAGCTGAAAGGACAACAGAAGAGACTGCCATGAATGAAACAAGTTCCAGATCTCATCAAATTCTTCGACTGGTATTCACTTTGTTACTAAATTACATAGTAATTGAGATTTAATATTGTATTTTACTCCTGAATTTTCCCAAAATGATGAGTTTATGGTTTTCTGCAGACACTTGAAAGCAATCCTAGTGATTTTGTAGGCACAGCAAGATCTGGTGCACTTTTTGCCAGTGTGGTAAGATCATTACCCCTTGGTGTGTGTGTGTGTACTTAAATTGTCTGATTGATGAAATGAACAAGAGTCAGTCTCTTTGCGCAGAATTTTGTTGATCTAGCAGGAAGTGAGCGTGCTTCTCAAGCATTATCAGCGGGCACAAGATTGAGAGAAGGTAGCCACATAAATCGCAGTTTACTGACCCTCGGAACTGTAATCAGGAAACTATGGTACAACTTCCTTCCTTTTTTTTTTGCTTCTTATTCTTCTAAAGTTTGCTTGTCGAGCAACAACTGATTATTCATTTAATATATTAAAATTGTTGATTGAGTGTTTTTGTTTACAAGTGAGTGTAATAGTTTCTAGGTTAGGAAATCTAAAGAGTGGATATTCTTTCATGTTGATGATTTACATTTCTTGTTAAAATTCTTTTCTAGGATCTTTCAAGTCACAACTCAAGATTATTTTTCACCAAAGACTGATCACATTTAATTTTGAGTCATGTAGATTATTGAAACATTGCTCGTTATTCTATAGACTAACAACTTACTACCCATATTCTGATATCATTTTTCCAATATACTACACATAATACTAAGAAAATTGCTCTTCTCCCTACTGTGTTGTTTCTTCTCATTCACGGGCATGCCTGAGTTAACTCACGCTTAGCATAATTAAGGGAATGAGCAATTGCGAAAGGGAGAAAAACAATTTTCTAATACTAAATTTACTAGGGCCATGCAAGACCAAGCTTAGACAAGAGCTAATTGACATGGGCTAGGTTCTAGAAATCAGTCCAATGAATTTTTTAGTGAATTTGTATTGCACTTTGAGTTCACGAGTTGTGTCAACTATGCTTATGTTATATAATTTTTTTAATAATAAAATGTTAAGAGATAACTATTGAATATAACTTAATTTTTTTACATAACATTAATGAAGTTTGTTTCTAAACATATCTTTCAAAACATTTTGGCTAACACCAATGCTACATTTGATGATCCTGATTAATTAGGTAGTTATGCAATTCCTATAAGAAAATCTATGAAATTAGAACTAGAAACTCTAAATTCATCTTTGACCTTGGATGTTGACTGTTTTCCCCTACCCCAAGATATCATTATCGAAAGTTCTCTTTTATAATTCATGCCCTTTTCATCTTCATCTCATTACTTCATTACATAAACTGGCTAAATAATAAATCCCAATTATTGATTGCAGCAAGGAAAGAAATGGGCACATACCTTACAGAGACTCTAAACTTACTCGCATTCTGCATAACTCTTTAGGAGGCAATGCCAGAACAGCCATCATTTGTACAATTAGTCCAGCACGCAGCCAGATCGAGCAATCAAAAAATACTTTATTTTTTGCTGGTTGCGCAAAACAGGTGACTACTAATGCTCGGGTCAACGTTGTCATGTCAGACAAGGTTTTGGTAAAGCAACTACAAAAGGAATTGGCTAGAATGGAGAATGAATTGAAGAGCTTAAATACCATCATACTTAAGGAAAGGGAACATCAGATTGAACAGGTGAGGAAGACACTATAAATTCAGTGTTCTGGAGGGTAATTATTCTCTACAATAATATCTGCATTGCATCAACTATTATGATAGTACTTTAAACAATTTTATAATTTTGGTTCACCTAAAATAATACTGTATATATGAACTTGATTAAAAATTATTAACTAGAATGGAGAATGAATTGAAGACCTTAAATGCCGTCATACTTAAGGGAGCATCAAATTGAACCAATGAGAAAGACACTGTAAATTCAGTGTTCTGGAGGGTAATTATATGATACAGTAATATCTGCATTGCATCAAATATTATGATAGTACTTTAAACATTTTTATAATTTTGGTTCACTTAAAAAAATATTGCATATATGAATTTGATTAAAAATTATGAACTAACTTCATTCAATATGATGCTCATTTTTCTTTCAAATTAGAGAAGAACTATAAGGTTGGTAAGTTTCATATCCAAATAAGGTTGTGTTTTGGTGCTAAAATATAATACAATTGCATTTTATTCCCTTTGTTTCCTTTTTTTATTTCTTTTTAATTTCCTCGGTATGAAGCTTAGGAACAAGAACATGAGGAAGTTGTCTATTTTTTATTTTCATAAAATGTTCTTATTCCTTGCGAACAATCACACTTTAGTTTTTTAAATCTCAAATGGTGGTAAAAAATTATAGGTTTTAAGATTATCGCTCCCCTTTTATAGTTTGTTCAAAGAATTAGATTTTGTGATCATGAGAATAAGGGCCTTTTCTTGAATTTGAAAATTCGCAGAAGGATAAGGAGATCAAAGAATTAACTCGGCAACGTGACCTCTTTCAAAATTTGCTCCAGTCAGTTGGCAAAGATGAGGTTTTAAAAGTAGATCAAGATTGGGCCTCTGAATGGTCAGGTGTTTCTAATGATCCTAGTCCAGTTACAGACGTCATTTCTGAGAATCTTGACAGAACAACATCTGATTCGTCTATTTCTAATGAGCACCTTTTCAAGCAACATGAGAATTGTGAGGACAACTTTCTCTTGGATGGTTGTCCTCCCACATTTCTAGGGCCTGATCCATGTCAAGGTTGGGAGGAAATGGCTAGTAGATCTGAATCTAAATATAGTTGCAAGGAAGCATTGTGTATTGAAATAAAAGAAGAAGAAACCGAGCATAAAACAAATATTAATATATCCATTCCTGCTTTTAAAGAAAGTGAAGGAAATTCCACTCCTGCTTGTGAAGAAAGTGAAGTAAATTCACCCATGATTCAATTTGTGGAAGAAGATGGTAAATCCTCCATAGAGAGTGGGCGTAGTGATCAAGATGCTCCTCGCCAAAAAGTTGAGGACATTAAAAATACCAACGACCATCTTGTGAAGCTCATAGAGAAATCTAACGACCCATTTGGATCCAAACCATGTTGCATGGTTGTCATGTCTCCTCCTCATGTAGAACGTACATCATATACAAGGAATGGGCATAGTGATCAAGATGCTCCTCAGCAAAAACCTGATGACATTAAAAGGACAAACAACCATCTTGTGAACCTCACGGAGAAATTTAAGGACTCGTTTGAATTTGAAGCATGTTGCATGGTTGTCATGTCTCCTTCGCAGGTAGAACGTAAATCATCTATAGGGAATGGACATAGTGATCAAGATGCTTCTCAGCGAAAAACCGAGGACATTAAAAGAACCAACAACCATCTTGTGAACCTTACAAACACATCTAACAACCCACTTGAATCTGAACCTTGTTCCACGGCTGTCATGTCTCCTCCTCGGGTAGAATGTAAATACTCTACAGGTAATGGACATGGTGATCAAGATGCTCCTCACCAAAAACGTGATGACATTAAAAGGACCAACAACCATCTTGTGAACCTCATAGAGAAAATTAACGACTCATTTGAATCTGAATCTTGTTGCATGGTTGTCATGTCTCCTTCTCAGGTAGAACGTAAATCATCTACATGGAACGGACATAGTGATCAAGATGGTTCTCAGCTAAAAACCAAGGACATTAAAAGAACCAACAGCCATCTTGTGAATCTCACATACAAATCTAATGACTCATTTGAATCTGAACCTTGTTCCATGACTGTCATGTCTCCTCATCATGTAGAATGTAAATACTTTACAGTTAATGGACATAGTGATCAAGATGCTCCTCAACAAAAAATCGAGGACATTAAAAGGACCAACAACCATCTTGTGAACCTCAGAGAGAAATATAATGGCTCATTTGAATCCAAAACATGTTGCATGGCTCCGATGTCTCCTCCTCAGGCAGAGCGTAAATCATTTACAAGAAATGGACATAGTGATCAAAATTCTCCTCAACGAAAAAATGAGGACATTAAAAAGACCAAGGATCATCTTGTGAACCTCGCAGAGAAATCTAATGACTCATTTGAATCTGAACCATGTTGCATCGCTACCTTGTCTACTCTTAAGGTTGAATGTAAATCAAATACAGGGAAACAACACAATGGTCAAGATGCTCTTCAACAAAACATTGAGAACATTAAAAGGACCAACAACCATCTTGTGAACCTCACTGAAAAATCTAATGACTCATTTGAATTTGAACCATGTTGCATGGATGCCATGTCTCCTCCCCAGGTAGATCATAAATATTCTACAGAGAATGGGCATAGTAATCAAGATGCTCCTCCACAAAAAATTGAAGACATTAAAAGGACACACGACCATCTTGTGAACCTAGAAGAGAAATCTAAAGACTCATTTGAAGCGGAACCCTGTTGCATGGCTTCCATGTGTCCTCCTCAGGTAGATGGTAAATCATTTGTAGGGAATGATCATAGTGATCAAGATGCTCCGCATCAAAAAAATGAGGATATTAAAAGAACTAACGACCAACTTGTGAACCTTTCAAAGAAATCTAATGACTCATTTG
>Ga0315913_1007732_pt1 | contig 12843 bp, 5 predicted proteins | sample MpolsnodulesMG_FD_207736 | JGI IMG/M metagenome (GOLD analysis project Ga0315913, IMG submission 207736) | Medicago polymorpha root nodule microbial communities from Los Angeles, California, United States - small nodules | ecosystem: Host-associated > Plants > Roots > Nodule | place: USA... | reverse complement strand
ACCCAGCAGTTTTATTGTTCCATTCAAAAGATTAAATTCTTGTTAGGCTCGTTTAGATGAAGGTATTGAAGTGTAAAGGAATGCATCTCATTCTTTTAACACTTGAATACCATCATTTAAACCAAGCCTAACAAGAATTAAATCTTTTGAATGGAATAATAAAACTTTCGGGTGAATGCTTGAGATCTGCTGGTTAGCCAGTTTGAATTTACCATTTTAGAGGACAATTGTTGTAGTTTGAAGGTGCAACCCGAATGTAATGTAATGTAATGATATGACACATTTAGTAACTTTATGTAATGTAATGTAATACTAAAAAATTTTACCCGGAAGTTTTATTGTTCCTTTCAAAACAACATATATTATACAGAATCAACTATATAAGTTATGATATCGAATTCCTTCATATAAGATTAGTGTCACGGAATGCACCTCATTTTTTATGTGATGACTCGTCTTATATGAAAGAATTTGTTGTGATAACATATATAGTTGATATACATGTTGTTTGTGTAATTTAATGTAACTTTTATTCGAATTCACGCTGAGTCTAATTAGGTTTTTTTCGGTTTTTTTAATACGCAACTTTATTCGAATTTATTCAATACACAATTTTTATTTGAATTCATGCTGAATTTATTCTAATTTATTTATTTAGTTTATTCGAATTTATTAATTCAATACACAACCATAAAATAAATGAAAAAATTAACAAAAATAAAGAAACAAAAATAATAGATATAAAATATCATTTTATTAATATAATTCTTATTACATTTACAATGGGATAAAACTAAATCTGCGAAGAAAAAAACCACAAGAAAACCTAGCTTCCGGTGGTAAAACTAAAAGAAATCCACAAGAAAACCAGCCTTCCTGTGGTAAAACTAAAAGAAATCCACAAGAAGATCAGCCTTTCTAGGGAAAAACTAAATCTGCACATTTAGTTTTACTCAATGTGGTTCTTTTTTCCTCAAGAAAGTTGCTCACTAATCACATTTTATCCCCAGAATTGGTTTCTTTCTCTTTTTACACCAAAATAAAGAAGGAGATTCATAGGGGGAGAGAGTGAGAATGTGAGATGGTGTGAGGAAATGGGGAAGTTTAGAGGGGTATTTATAGGTGGTTTAAGATAACATAGCACTAAATAAGGTCAAAAAACGTGAAAAAACTTAAAAAAAACGTGCAAAAACCATTAAAATGCATTGACCACCGTCCAAAAAACGTGTGTTCTTGAACTCTAACCACAGACCAACCTGCGTGAGTTAACTTGCACACCTGCTAGTGATGTGTGACTTAAGTCACGCAGAGTTATAAGGTGCGTGAGTTAAGTCACGCCACGTTACTTAACTCACACAAATGTATTTTGGGAAGTTCAGCTGGGCGCGAGCAAGATGTGCTAGGAGAGGAGCATAATTCAATTCTTAACTAGTACGAGAAGACAAGAGAGTAGAAAAAGAAAAAAAAATAGCCTTTTTCCCGCACCCGTGTGTGAAGAAAGCTTTTGATTTCAATTTCATCTTGTGATATGGCACAAGATACACACCTCCACGAGACAGCCCAAATAACAGATGAACCTATTCCATATTAAAATTTGTCTATACCCCCAACACAAGGTTCCATAGTCTCATAAACCATGTGAATTTTTAAAAGGCAAAATAAAACTCGTCTTCATTTAAACTAAATTTAAGATAATGATTTTGTCATTTATCTTTTTTTCACTTCACTTTTATCCTTTTGATATGTTTGCGGGCGAAGGTTACGGTGGGTGAGTGAGTGAAGGAAATCACTAACCGTGCATGAGTTTAATTTCACCGTTGATGCATCTAAGTCATACCATATCATCTTACACCTTCACATCAGATTATTCTACTATTCTCAGCACCACTCACACCTTGTTCTCTCTCTTTCCCCACTATCTCCATCACCACCATTACTCTTAATCTCCCCATTATTCACTCTGCTCAATGTCTGTAAATTAGAACTCAGAAGATGAAACCAAGGCAAGAAGTTCACAATATGTTTTAGGATAGACTCACTTATTTTTTGGTCTCTCACGGCGCGCTACATGTTATCCTTGCGTATGCTAGAATACGTCATGTTTGCATATGGGCTTTCAAGCATCAAATCTAAAACATTTATGAAAACATGAGTAAAGGATCATAAATGTGAACACTAAGAGCTCATATCAAAATAAAACTATAGATTTGAATCTTAAAAATTCATATACAAATTGATCATAGGGACGGAGATGACGTGAAGAAAAAAAAAGTAAAAGACGAAATTGTTACTTGAAATTAAGTTAAAAGATCAGGAAAGTAATATTTCCTTTCTATAGGTACTAAAATTAATTTTTATTGTTTTAAAAGAAAAGATATGGAACATAAGTTTGTTGCTATCTTTGTTTCTTAACTCTTCCAAAATGTCAGAATTTTGAATTTTTCACACTTGCACTATGAATTCTCGTTCGTTATACTTCTCTTTTCTCATTCAATCTTCTTCTCGACGAGTCACACGAGTAACAAAATTTTGGTTTGTATGCGGAGATCGGTCAACCAAATTAAATCAAACTAAATATCATTGGTGTAACAGAAAAAAACTAAATATCATCGATATAGTTTATTTCAATTCCACTTCTAAAAAATGTTGAAAATTAAATCAAATTGAATCGTTTCACTTTTGATTGGTTTGAATATTTTTTTTATTGATAACCGAACTAAACTGAACAGTTACACCCTTAATTATGTGAGACAAATTAAGCCAATTGTTTATAATTTTTAGACCTATTTACAAACAGCAAATTACTTCACGGATTTATTTATATAATATGGCACATCATTGTTGACTAACATTTTTTTTAACATATGAATCTAATTGAAAAAAATAAATTAGTTCTAGAACCCAATTACAAATTTTTGTATTTTAAGGCTTTATTTAAAAATTCTCAAATAGTTCATGGACCTGGGCATTTTTTTTTCCTTTCTAAATATACAGAGAAGAAAAAGTAAGTTTTAATGTTTCAACTTTTTAAAATTTTGGAAATGCCGAAATTCCCTTTTTAATATATTTTAAATATTCGATCATAAAGTGTTTCACATTTACAAAAAGTAAAAGAAATTTTGGACAAATGAAACTAAGAATTTAGATAATTTGTGAGGTTTGGAGACTAAAATTTTCATTCATCAAACAAATGGGAAAACGTATACATGTATAATAATAACTAGCTTTCAAATCTTATCGTTATCCTTTGAATCCAATTTCTATTCAATATTCTATTTGCTATCAAATCGGCAATTGAAATTGTTTCCACTAAGATCACTTTTGAGTTGGACTCAAATCTTGTAATAAGATAAACTAGCTTGTATATTAAAAAACTAGCTTTCGAAATTGTGATGAAGATACCAGTTATATTAAAATTTTGATTATTAATATGACATAACTTTTTTTTTTTTTGTGTAAGAAAAATTGTCTATGATTAAAATTTCTTATGTGATAAAAAGTGTCTATGATTATAGGAACTTATGAACTGCCAAAGTGAAAATAAATTGGTAATCAAATACAAGGTATCTATAGAATGATAATTTTATTTAAAATTTTAGATAAATATACTTCATTATATTACTTCTCACACGATAGTACCATACTACTATTATTTAGTTATTTGATACAAAAAACCATAGTCTTCAAATATATCCCCATACTTCAGAAATATTTGAAATTGCTAGCTATCTCCATCAAATTAAATTCCCCTTTTGGTTATCTTAACCTTGAGACCATGTTCCATGAGAAGCACAATTGAAAGGTTAGGAGTGACTTGATGACCTTCCACAACATGGACACAATAGTTCCACAAAACAGAAGCAGCGACCATCTTAACTTGAATGAAAGCCAGCTCTCTTCCCAAACAAGTCCTAGGTCCAGCATTAAAACTAAAGAACTTGTAAGACGGAGCATAAACAATGCCTCCTCTCTCAGAAATCCACCTCTCTGGCTTAAACTCCAAGCAATCTTTTCCCCAAATATCTTCATCCCTTCCCATTGCATACAAAGAAAACAATATCATATTATTCGGATAAACATGATGACCACTTGGAAGTATATCGGGTTTAACCGCTTCCTTTCTCTCAAAAGGTATTGGTGGAAAAAGCCTCAATGCCTCACATATAGCACCATGAAGATAAACAAGTTTTTTCACATCATCGACACTTAAAATCCAAGGCTTCTCTTTGTGTCCAAAATTTTCTTTGATCTCTTCAAGAATCTTGGCTTCCACTAAAGGGTGTGTAGCGACAAGATAAAATAACCATGTAAGCGCAGAAGTTATGGTATCTCTCCCCGCTACAAAGAGATTGAATGCAGCATCTCTTAGAAACTTGTCACCAAGTGATTCACTTTCACTACCCTTGTTTTTTTCTTCTCTAATCAATGCCGTTAGCATATCAACATGATGAGCATCATCACTTTCAGCATTGATTTCATTTTTGTTACAATTTTTCTTTAGCTCTTCGCGCTTTGAAGCTATACATGAAAATAGGAATTGATCGAATACTTTGCATGCCTCGGTCATTTTCTTCTCTTCTCCGATTTGAAGCCAACTTTGCAACTTCCAAACACAAATCGGCACGGTGTGTCTATAGAAGATGGACTCTTCCGCTTGGTTAAAAGCTTTCTCAGATGGAACTTCGGGGAAATCTGTTGAAAGACAATTTGGATCATGTCCAAGAATTATCAAACAAATGTTATCGAATGTGAATCGATTGAACACATCTTGTAAATCAACCACCGACCCTTTTTGTTGTTGAACATGATTCAATAAAGGAATCAATGATTTCTCAACTTTGTTGTGAATGATTTTCTCTTGAAAAGCTTCAAAGCTTCTTTGTTTGAAGAGATATTGGAGAAGATTCCTATTGTATTTCCATTGATCTGAATCTGTAGTGAAAATTCCTAAACCAAAAGGTTCGAACATTTCACGAAACAAATCACCTTTGACAAAGTTGTCAAAGCTCTTGCTCATGATGTAGTGAACATTCAATGGATCAGTTGTGATTACACCATACATGCCGGTAAACCATGGTCCTAGGAACTCAATTGTTCCACCTTTTGATTTCAACAATTTAGCTGAAAATTCATGAATGTCTGCTACATTCCAAAGGAATTGTGGTAACATGCCAATAAATGGCCAATTTGTGAAGGCTGGGGTTTTGAGGGATTTTGTTTGGTGAGAAGCAAAAAGGAATAAGGTGATGATGAGTGTGCCAGTCAAAACTAGAGGTATTGTTAGCATGATCATTTTCAATGCCAAAATTTCTATGTCAATGAAATTGATGAATATTATTTCTAGAAGGATGAAATTGATGGATATTGATATGCATCCCAATGTGTCCCTCTATATATAATGGCATTCAAATGCCCCAATTTGATGACGAAACAAATTATGAATGTGTGAATAGTAGTCAAACAACATTTAATTTATTCATTTTATTACTATTTAAAATAAAAGAAATAATATATGAAAATTATACATAATATTATTCCTTAAAAAAATATACTATTATGATATATTTACATTTACATATTATGTATCAATTAAAATATATTCCTTAATTAAAAGGGTCAATAATTTATATATTTTGACCGATCAAATAAAACAACTTATAAATTTTTAACTTATTATGAATAATAAGAGACCAAATATAGTAATTTACAAGATAAGATCGTAATTAATGAAATTACTACATATAAGGTAGACAACCCCTTTTGGAATAAAAAAATACATAGATGATATTTTTTTTATTATAGAAATTTGTTATGTTGAAGAAATGGTAACATAAATTCAATATGAAAGATTAAAAAAATTTATTCAATATGAAAGATTAATTTTATTTTTTTTAAGAATTAAAAAAAGTATATAATATTCATTAAGTTGCTTAATTTATATGTTAGACTCATAATATTAGATAGATAAGTTCTTATTATATTCAGAGGTTGAATTTTTAAATATTGTGGTAATTATTTTATAGGTCCCTCGCATTACTCAAAATCACTCGAATATATAGAATGGTTACTCCCAAATCCCAATCTTACAAAATATATTGAGAGTTACAATCTGATTAGATGACTCTACTTTTAACTTTTAAATAATTAAAGAGGAAAAGTAACCTTCAATGTTTCAAATATTATAATTTTTGAAAATTCCAAAATTTCAGTTTCTTTTTACATTTTTTTAGTACCAGAAACTGTTGACATTTTTTACATTTTTTAGTACAAAGAGTTCAAAGGATTATGTATAGCAATATGGTGTGACCTAGGTCTATGGTTGTTGTACTTAAATAGGATTGGTTATGCCATTCATGAAGAGGTAGCGCAGCTTGTTACTCTCTTATCTTTTATTTATGTATAAATTATAAATTATAATTGAAATATGATGCTGGGAAAAATTATTAGAGTTTTATAAGTGGAAAGGATGTGTAGTTTCTTAGACCATATGAGTGCGGTGAATACATGTATTAGCTTTCAAAAAAGTGTTATCAAGATACCAATTTTATTAAAATTTTGATTATCAATATGACATAACTTTTTTGCGTAAAAACACCTACAAGAAAGAGACAGGAGGTAGCATTAACATCGCATCCAATTTTGACAATTTTTTTTGGTTAAAAAAAGCAACAAAAACTATTGATATTGCATAAAATTTGGACAACACAAATTATACTAGCTTACGTATAGAGATTGACATTAGTCTATATGACATATGAATCCAACATTCATATATTTAGAAAGAAATGTTAGAGATAGACCATTGTTATTGTGAAGAATCACACCTCCAAGAGTTTATTTCTTATTTTATGAAAATTCCAAGAACTTATCAACTGCCGTAGTGAAAAGAAATTGGTATAATCAATACAAAGTCTAAAAGAAAATGATAATTTTATATTTTATTTTATTTTTGAAGAAAGAATAATAATTAATTGTTACACGAAATAATTATGGTAGGCATCACTGAGAGTAAGGATCCCTAATCGATTAAGAATGATAATAATAATCAAATGCTTTATTTTAATTTTAAACTCCTAAGTGTGCGGGAAATCTTATTTCTAGAACTTTCATTCGAGGAAATGTAATTTCATATTTTGAAATGAGCACACTCAAGTATGAGATGCCTTGTACAAATATTGACATGTAAAAAAAATGACATTAAAATCATGAAGATAGACAAAAAAAAAGTCAAAGAAATAAAACATAAATGAATTTTTTGTTTCAAAGTTATAAACAATCCATTTAGTTATAAGTGAAACCTGCAAGGCAATCAAAATAATAATCTTACTACACTTTACTTAAATAAATATGTTTAAAATTTTAGATAGATATATTTCTTCATACTACTTCCCACATGATAGTACAATGCTAGTATTATTTAGTTATTTGATAGAAGACACCATAGTTTTCATATATGTCCCGTTGCATAAAATTAAATTCCCCTTTTGCTTATCTTAACTTTAAGACCATGTTTCATGAGAAGTACAATTGAAAGGCTTGGAGTGACTTGATGATCTTCCACAACATGGACACAATAGTTCCACAAAACAGAAGCAGCCACCATCTTAACTTGAATGAAAGCCAATTCTCTTCCCAAACAAGTCCTAGGTCCAGCATTAAAACTAAAGAACTTGTAAGACGGTGCATAAACAATACCTCCTCTCTCAGAAATCCACCTCTCTGGCTTGAACTCCAAGCAATCTTCTCCCCAAATATTTGCATCCCTTCCCATTGAATACAAAGAAAAAAATACAATTTGATTCGGAAAAACATGATGACCGCTTGGAAGTATATCGGCTTCAATTGCTTGCTTTCTCTCAAAAGGAATAGGCGGACAAAGCCTTAACGCCTCACATATAGCACCATGAAGATAAACAAGCTTTTTAACCTCATCAACACTTAAAATCCAAGGCTTCTCTTTGTGTCCAAATTTTTTTTTTATCTCATCAAGAATCTTGGCTTCTACTAAAGGATGTGTAGCGACAAGATAAAATAACCATGTAAGTGCAGATGTTATGGTATCTCTCCCAGCTACAAAGAGATTGAATGCAGCATCTCTTAGAAAATTGTCACCAATTGATTCACTTTCACCACCCTTGTTATTTTCTTCTCTAATTAAAGCAGTTAGCAAATCAACATGATGAGCATCATCACTTTCAGCATTAATTTCATTTTTGTTACAATTTTTCTTTAGCTCTTCGCGCTTTGAAGCTATACACGAAAATAGGAATTGATCAAATACTTTGCATGCCTTGGTCATTTTTTTCTCTTCACCGATTTGAAGCCAACTTTGCAATTTCCAAACACAAGCCGGTACGATGTGTCTGTAAAAGATGGATTCTTCAGCTTGGTTAAAAGCCTTCTCGCACGCAACTTCAGGGAAATCATTGGAAAGACAATTAGGGTCATGTCCAAGAATTATTGAACAAATGTTATCAAACGTGAAGCGATTGAACACATCTTGTAAATCGACCATCAACCCTTTTTGTTGTTGAAAATGATTCAATAAAGGAATCAATGATTTCTCAACTTTGTTGTGAATGATTTTCTCTTGAAAAGCTTCGAAGCTTCTTTGTTTGAAGAGATATTGGAGAAGGTTCCTATTGTATTTCCATTGATGTGAATCAGTAGTGAAAATTCCTTCACCAAAAGGTTGGAACGTTTCACGAAACCTATCACCTTTCACAAAATTTTCAAACCTCTTGGTCATGATGTAGTGGACATTCAATGGATCATTTGTGACTACAGAATACATGTTGGTAAACCATGGTCCTATGAACTCCATTGTTCCACCTTTTGATGTCAACAATTTAGCTGAAAAATCATGGATGTGTGATATGTTCCAAAGGAATTGGGGTAACATACCAACAAAAGGCCAATTTGTGAAGGCTGGGGTTTTGAGGCATTTTGTTTGGTGAGAAGCAAATAGGAATAAGGTGAGGATGAGTGTGACAGCCACAACTAGAGGTATTGTTAGCATGATCATTTCAATGTCAAAATTTCTATGTCAATGGAATTTATGGATATTGATATGCATTTCAATGTGTCTTGTATATAATATAATGGCAAATTATGAATGTATTGACAAATTATGACATCAGGGTGTTCTAGTAGCATTCACACAAAAAAATGAAGGCCAATTGATAATAATATTATTACTTTAATTGATTTATTGTATTTACTATTTTAAATAAAAGTAATAATATTTCAAATGTGATTAACTTACTTTTATTACAATTTTAATAATTGATAATAATTTTACACGAAAATTTCAATTTTTACATATGATTCACAAATTTTAATATTTAAATATTATAATACTATAATATTTTTACTAATATATTGACCTTAATTAAAAGGGACAACAACTTCTAATTTTAGACAGACCAAATAAAACAACTTATAAATCTCTAACTTATTTTGAATAGAAAGAGACCAAATATATTAATTTACAAGATAAGATCGGAATTAATGAAATTATTACATATAAGGTAACCTCTTTTAGAATTAAAAAGAATAGATGATATTTTTTTTTTTTGAAGGAAGATGATATATTTTTTATTATGGAAGTTTGTTAAATTGAATAAATTATGATATTGATTTAATATGATAGATGAAAAATTAATTTATAAAAGTATCTAATAATCATTAAGTTACTTAATTTATATTAGACTCGTATTATGGAACAAATGGAGTAGGTATATATTGTTAAACTATATTGGATGGATAAGTTCATATTATATTCAAGGTTAATTATATATATATATATATATATATATATATATATATGGTTATATATATATATATATGGTTAATTATTCTGGTAGTTAGAATTTCAACTTTTAAGATGAATAAGTGATAGGTTTGGAGTTCGAACTCCGACCCTTTTATATTATAATTGTTAAGAGTCTCACATCGGATAGAAGATAACCTGACAATTTGTTTATAAGTGGAGGCAATCCTCACTTCACAGGCTGAATTTATAGAGTTGTGTTAGGCTTAACCATAAGCTCTAAGATGATATCAAAATTTCTTCAAGATTCATTGAGCCACCTGCTATATACCAAACATTAACTCACATACTCATCCTACATGATTACAACGTATGGTAACAACCCATGCAATTTTTAATTAAAAGCAAGCCCTTTAAAAATTGAAAGAAAACCAACACTATTTACTGCTGTGTGAGGTCATATCCAAACCATTGATCTTTCACTTTACCACGTGCCCACCTCCACAAAGTTACTTTCATTCTTTCCACTATTGAATCTAAGGATAAATATGTCTTTGATTCCTATAAATATACCAATTTTTCGTTTTAATCTCTTTAAAATTTTCTTTCAACTTTTAGTCCCTATAAAAATTTCAATTACTACTTTTAGTCCCTATTTTTAATTTAATTTTTTTTATTTTTTAATGAAATTTTGCAAAAATGTGTAGAATATTGTAAAAAAAAATAGAATTTTTTTAACAAAACATAAATTAAATATGAATTTTCAACCGTAAAAATTCATATTAAATTCATGTTTTGTTAAAAAATCCTAATTTTTTTAGGAGAGATTCTTATAATATTATGAATTTTTCTGCAAAATTTTATTCAAAAATAAGAATTCGACATATGAGTTTAATTTAAAGAAGGGACCAAAAGTGAAGATGGAAAAAATTTTAGGGACTAAAAGTTGAATTTTTTTTTGTAAAGTGACTAAAATAAAAAATTGACATATTTATAGGGATCCAAAACATATTTAACCCTTAAATATATATCAAATAGACTAGTCAAAATGATTGATGTTAGATTTCCACGTGGATATATACATTAGCCTGATTTAAGGAATGTTTGGAATTTGAATAGTTGTAGACAACACCATACTACTAGTATGGGATGCATTTTATAAGTGTACTACTTTTATACTAAAACTGAATCTCCATTTTGTTTGCTGGATGAATTTTCAATTAATTAAATTTTGCTGTATGAAATTGTTTCAGAGGTCAAATGCGGCAACTTTCGCTGACATCAAGGGCGCAGATCAGGGCCGTGTTTTAGGAGGTTGTAGCAGCTCAACCGAGTTAAGCCTCCAAAATTTAAGAGTCTAAAATTTTTTTATATACAGAATGCATGTAAAATAATATATATAATGCGAGTAGCATATCGTATCTAAATGCATGGTTCAGTGGTAGAAACTTGGATCGTAGATCCCAAATTCTCTTGTTCAACTCCCAGTTTTTCATTTTTTCTGTTTTTAATTTTTTTAAATTAAAATTTTTTCCGACATGAGAGGGCCTTGGATTTGGCCTAATTTATCATCTATTTAAGGCTCGTATGTCTTCAATACAATCGCTTTTACCTCCAATCCAACTCTCTTTAACCTATTAGTATAAAATTGCAAAAAGTCTGACAAAGAACATTATTATTATTATTCTCTCTGAAAAATTAAAAACATTATAAACTTTTTTTCTAATACCCATCTTAGAAGATATTCATTTGAAGTTGTATTTTTATATTGAAAATATTATAAACTTTTTTCCAAACTCGTCTTAGAAGATATTGATTTGAAGTTGTATTTTTATATCATTGACTAGAATATGGATCTTTTTTGTGTTAGTTACAATAAAGATGTTATTTTCAATTTAAATAAAAAATTTCTTTTTAAAAAAAATTACGTTTTTATTTTATTAGGGAATTACTTTTATTATGAGATCCGGGCCTCCAATTTCATAGAAACGGCCCATGAGCAGATGACGAGAACAAGCTAGACATTATTACAGAATTGCATGGTTTTAATTAAAAATTGCATGGTTTGTACCAACGTGAGTTAACTCATGTTGGTGTTTGGAACTGAATTACCTCACGTTGTACGTGAGTTACCTCACGTAAGTTAGACACATTGAGGGCCATCCGATATCCCTCTCTCAATCACTATTTGAGCTAAAATACAAACCTAATCCTTGAAATAGGACACCATGAAATTGTCGGTGCTGCACTGTGTTATTGCCACCGCCTTACTTTTCACCAACAAATTTTGAATCTCTAGTAATTGAAAACAGTGTTGCGAAGTCAAACAAATACAAACATAGTAGAGGTGGCAACCATGGTGACGGATAGCCGCAATTAACAGACGGAACATTGTTGCAACGCCCCACCCATAAGCACTATTAACGGCGGCGACGGTGACCAAACAAAAAGGTTGCAGAAAACAACCATGCAAAGAGGAGGTTATCGGGAAAATGGGTCGTTACTAGCAATCCCATAATGGAAATGTTATAATGAGTTTGCACTAAGCTTCTTTGTATTGGGCCACCCACGATATTGTTTTTTTTTTATATTGTTTTCATTGGGGGTATTCGGATAAACATGATGACCACTTGGAAGTATATCATGTTTAATGCCTCACATATAGCACCATGAAGATAAACAAGTTTTTCACCTCATCAACACTTAAAACCCAAGGCTTCTCTTTATGTCCAAAATTTTCTTTTATCTCTTCAAGAATCTTGGCTTCCACTAAAGGGTGTGTAGCGACAAGATAAAATAACCATGTAGGGGCGGAAGTTGTGGTATCTCTCCCCGCTACAAAGAGATTGAATGCAACATCTCTTAGAAACTTGTCACCAATTGTTTCACTTTCACTGCCATTATTTTTTTCTTCTCTAATCAATGTCGTAAGTAAATCAACATGATGAGCATCATCCCTTTCAGCATTGATTTCATTTTAAAGAATAAAAACAAATAAAATAAAGGAAAAGAGATATTTTTATATGAGATTGAAATTGAGAAATGGAAGGAGCAAGGATTGAGCATTGAAG
>Ga0315913_1007730_pt1 | contig 12845 bp, 4 predicted proteins | sample MpolsnodulesMG_FD_207736 | JGI IMG/M metagenome (GOLD analysis project Ga0315913, IMG submission 207736) | Medicago polymorpha root nodule microbial communities from Los Angeles, California, United States - small nodules | ecosystem: Host-associated > Plants > Roots > Nodule | place: USA... | reverse complement strand
CCAAAACCTTTGCTAGAATCTTATAAAGACTTCCCAACAAGGATATCGGTCTAAAATCTTTCAAAGACATTGGAGAAGAGATTTTAGGAATAAGTGTAACAAAGTAAGCAAGTAAGCTTTTCAAAATCACCTCATTTGCATGAAATTGGTCAAAAAACGTCCTCACTTCATCCTTCAACAAGTACCAAAATCTCTTAAAGAATGCAAAATTAAAATCATCCGGACCCGGACTTTTGTTCCCATCACTATCCTTCACCACCCCCTTTATCTCTTCCGCCGAAAAAGTGTCCACCAACCGGCCATTTTCCTCCTCCGAAATTTTGTTGAACCAAACCCCATCCAATCTAGGACGGTCACCACCTACCACCGACACTTGTCTTTTAAAATAGTCAATAACCGCCCTTCTCACCTCCTCAGGGGTTTGTAACCACTCCCCATTTACCTTCAAGGCCCTCAAACTATTCCCATTCGCTCTAGCCTTCATACAATTATGGAAAAATTTAGTGCTCGCATCACCTTCTTTTAGCCATTTAACTCGAGATCTTTGAACCACCAACGAGTCCTTTGCCTTTAATAAACTCCAAATCTTGCTAAAATTGTCCATTCGTATAGTTACTTCTTCCTCCGTAAACAAAAAACTTTCGCCCCTCACATCCGCCGCTTCAATCTCCTCTCTAAGCTTGGTAATCCTCTCCTTCATCAAACCATACTCCTCTTTGTGCCACACTCTAAGCCTTCCTTTAACCCCTTTTAGTTTCTCCTTAAGGACAAAGCCCATCTACCCCGTCAAGGTAGAAGAATTCACACACCCACAACCTCTTCCTTTAATTTACGATTTTCCAACCAAAAGTTTTTGAAGCGAAACGGTTTAGGGCCCCATGATTGCATTGTCTAAGCAGAAGTGTGCAAGGAAAGTGAATATGTTTGTTGCGAATAGGCATAGAGTTTAACAATAATCATTATGCTTCGTTTAATCAGTTTGTGTTTTATTTATGTTGATACAATTCAGATTATATATAAACCAGACATATATTTTACACATTCAATTTATATAATTTGGAATATGCCAGTGTAAAGATTCTCACTATTGCTGAAAACTGATGTCATGGAGGTTAGACACAATTCATATTATATAGACTGAATGTGCAGTTTATATCATACAAAATATATCAACCCATAGACCACAAGGTGGCAAAATTCTTGGTCTTCTGAGTTTTGCTAGATTTCAAATCATATAAACCAAATTTCATTAATAAGCTCCATATTATATAATTTGGACATGGATGGAATATGGAAAACAGATGGCACACGAGAATCATAGAAGGTTGTGATAAGAAAATCTTTTTCTTACACACATTAAGGGAAGTATAACCTCTAATTTAGCAAAGCCCGTCAAAAAGCAAGAGGAAAGACCCAACAAAGATATTGTGAGTCAAAACCCACACCAATCTTCATTTTTGCTATTCATTAATCTTAAATTTTAATATACTAAACTAACACAAAAATAAGTTATTAACCTAACACAAACCTATTTAAAAAACAAAAATGTTATCGCAAAAGGTTGACACCAGAAATTGTATATTATATGATTTGATGTCAACTTTTTTTTGTGTTCAGTACACGAGAAAGACAAACAAGAGAGTGGCAGAATAGAGAAATACTCTCTCTAATCTCGAATATAAACAACAACAACAACAAAATGTCATGTTAAAAAAACAAAAAGTCTAGCAACAAACATTATAAATAACGGTATAACCTAAAGATTATCTATGAAAAAAAAATTGTATTGCATTATCTCGCCATCATTATAATCAACAAGCTTAATTATCATACGTTTTTAACCGGACAAGCTATGGTTAAATATTGATAATTAGGATGATGGATAATATATGAAGTTGTCTTCTAAATATTTTTTTGACAAAAGAAGAACAAAAGGTTGTAGACTGACTCACCACCATGTCCATTATCAAACCTTGTCTACTTGCTATTGTCCCTTGTTTTCTACAAAGTCAACCAGGTGTAAGCCAAGTATGTGCGTGTCTACTTGATTCGAACAATTTTATCTAAAAAAAAAAGAAGAAACAATAGTTGAATGAGTAAAACATAATTCAACTATTTTTTTTATTATCATTTTTATAAGAAATAAAAATGGTTAAACTGGTGTGTGATTCTTTGAGACAGTGGCTTGCAGTCAACGATAGACAACACATAGACGTTGGACGTTCAGACAACGAAGATCAACATGTGGTTAATGCCACTGGTTGAAGATTATGTGAAATGCAATGTTTACGCAACAATATTCGATGATCAAAAGAGTTTTGGTATTAGTATGTGCATTAAAGATTTTTAAGGATGTTTTATTAAAGCTTTGAAAAAATGGTAGGCGGAAACTCCTCCTTCTCCATGAAAGCAGAAGCAATTTGTTTAAGGGAAGCACTATCATTTGGCTTGGTGTGTTGGGATATCAAGAATGTCAATTGAGCAAGATTGCAAATTAATGGTTGACAACATTGTTGATAATTTATTAAAAAAAAATTGTTGATAATTCTACAAATTAATGGTTGACAACATTGAGCATTCGTAGTTGTAGAGTACTTAAAGTTTTATTATGAAGAAGACAAACAAATTTTATTGTTCTTTGCTTAGCAAGGGTTAAAGTTGTGTACAAACCATTTATGTTTGAGTTGATCCAATTTTGGATTACTCATATTTTGATGAATGAAATGATTTGAATTTGTTAAAAACAATAAAAGAGAAAAAGTAGGAATGCAATTATATTTCACAAAGGGTGCATTAAAACATTTCAAATAATTTTTTTATTAAATTAGAAATATAGCATATGATGATTCTTCACCTCTATTAAAATAGTCAAATCCTATTAATGCACCAACTTATGATAAGAAAAAGTATGATATCTATCTATACATTAATAGTAAGGCATGCTTGTTGTGATTAGACCCTTGACCATACGTGGACCAATGTACCTTAAATTCGGTCAGGCCCAATGTTTCTAATCCAGTTTTATCTATCGAAGAATGCCGTTTACACTAAAAGATTTGTTATCACACATAAGTATAACTGTCTCTTTTTTTTTTTGGGCAAAACATAACTATTTTCTCAATTTTCATAAAAATTGTCAATGCATACTTTTAAATGATGAACCGAATAATATTTAAGTTTTACTACCTCTTTTTTTTTTTTTGAGGGGAAGTTTTACTACCTCTTTGAAGGCACGTCAAAAACAAGTAATATGTTTATAACTTGAGAAACACTTGCTTGGTCACAAGCATAAATATGTGTCATTTAAACACACACACATAAAAATGAAAAGTATGAAAGAGAAAGAAATTAAAAAATATATCTTTTTAAAATAATTAAATGATAAATATTTTAATGAGTGTGTGCCTAAGTGATTTTGATTTGGTGTTGTGTTCATATAAGTATTTCTCTTATAACTTACTCTATATTTTTAGGCACGTCAAAATTAGAAGTCGTGCGTATATTGAACGGGAGCTGTAATGCTTGATTATTATGGAACATGAGCTATGAACTAATTATTAAGAGTGCTGAAATCCCATAATAATCATGAGATCCATATGGTGTTGGATACCTTTCAACAAAATTTACTCATTAAAGATTGGACATAGTGGGGACAATGGGTAATGAAAGAAGTGAATTGCTTTTTGACCATAATCAAGAAAACTAATCAAATATGTAGCACACTTAGAAGAAATATTATCATAGATATAGGACGATTATATTTATCTCTATTCCCTTGCACTATGATCACCTTTGTTGAAAGGCTATTATTACCTTAAGCATGCATATAGTCAAAAATGTGGGGAAGAGGGAATAACATATACTACCACGCTTCCTTTCCTCTCAGTTGTACTATCCACTATGTATGATTTCACTTACTTATTATAGTAATAAATCACACTCAAATGATATTTAATGCTCTAAGTCAAATTCAAATATCGAAGGAGATTTTGTAAATCATTCACCTAGAAGTGGATTTAGATGTGTCAAGTTGATCAAGTTGATTTGTTCGAATCTTCTATAGTTGCGATATGGTGTTGTAGTTGTAAGGATCATTAGATTTAAAGATATAAATTTTTAGAGTTGTTTATCTCTCTAAGTATATGTTTGAAAAAAATCATTTAAGACGAATGGCTAGATGTATGTCTAGCTTGAAGTTACAACCAGTGGCTTCTTTTTTTCACGGTAGGATATTTCCAAACATACGATAATTACAAATAAAAATTAAACCAATCACAATATAAATCTATCGGTCTCTACATACAACTGCAATATCATACTACATTCGTAGATGATTGAAGTCCATTTATGTTATCACCTTTTTAAGTCGTTGATGCATTTGGATACATAATAAGAATTCGAAATCATATTATAATAGTTTATTTTACAATGACTATATAATTAAGTGTTTATACATTTTTAAGTGAAAATAAATTTCATACGTAATCATCATGTCAATTTGAATTTGTTAATTGATAATATCCATTTTACGCTTTAAAGTGAATTGATAGCCGGATCCATATTTGTTAAAGCAAAATGCATTATATTATACAATACAATCTATTGCATTTTTGGGGGTTAACTCAACTTTATAAAAGTTTTTTTTTCCTTCTTCATTTTTTTTTATCTTATTGGATTTCCTTTTGTCACGCAAAACCAAATCCCAATCATGAACAATCATGGAGATTACAATCTAAAATTTTGAGAATGATGCTTCTTTGATTACTAACAAAGTGCATCAAAAGAAGCTTTGGTTAGAAAAGCTAAATCTTCCCTTTGACTAGAAAAAACAATAACCTAAGCTACTGCTATAGATCAGCCGAAAACCAAAAGTTACAAAAACAAAATTAAAAACCCTTTCAAAAAACAAAAGCAAAAACAAAATCAAGTTATATGTAGCCCACAACGAATTATCAACAAATAAAGTTGTTACAAACACAAATTGCTTTCTATCCATTTGTTTCTTTATATTAAAGAAACCCTTAAACAAAAGTCACAAACTTTTGTTTTTGGTACAAGAAAAAAGTCACAACCTATTCTCTAGCTAAAAAAAAGTCGCTATCTATTCAACTAGCATGAGATGAAAGCTATGTAGCACAGATACAAATATCGGACACGATATGGACACTAACACACCGACATCACTAACAATTTGAGAAGATCACATAATTCAGTGCAATTATTTGTGTCGGTGTCGCGTCGGTGTCAAACATGACACATGTTCGACACCGTTACACGCCTAATCCGAGGAGTGTATGTGATTCATAAAATGAAAGTTCCATATATAAAAAAATTTACCGTGAAAAAATTTAACCTAAAAGGAAATACGTGATTGAAAAATGTTGGTGTTGGGTCACTTTTCTTGGTACAAAAATTGTTGGGTCATTTGGAATTAATTGTAGTAACGTAAACAGTAAAATATGAAGAATGGTCCCATTTTGGGTATGTTCATCAAACTCGGTCTAGCTTTAAATAACAAGAAGAAACAAAACAGTGTTCAATTCAGTGTTTGTATCTGCAATATACATCTCAATGCTTGTGACATGTTTTTGACGCTACTATTAGATTCCTTATTGAGGTAGTAACAGTTAAAGTGGCACTGTCAAATAGTCAATTGTTTCTAAAATTCAGAAACATTCAATTGTATTACAACCCCAAAATATAGTAACAAGTAACTAGACAATTCTGAAAAAGAGTATTAGGATTTGAAATAAGAATAAAGGTTTGTTTGATGAAAAAACTTTGAAATATGAAATGTAAAATCTAAGTCAATTTTCAAAAGCATATTATAAAGCTAACGGTATTTTTTATAACTCTTTTTGTATTATAAAATTTTGTGAAATATGTTTTTTCGTCGTGATTTTTTGGGTACAATCTAGGTCGTGATTTATATAAGGGTTATACTTGAAATGTTGTGGTTTTAAAGAGACTAAAGATGCATTTAACTCTAAATTTTTTAAAAGAATGTACATTATATTTTATGAGTTTTTTAGATTAGGGTTAGGTGATATATTCTCGCATCTTTATGCAAATTCAACGTGATTTTAAGAAGCTGGTATTCCTAGCTTCACTGCAAGCGTGGAATTCCCACCACCAAAGCAAACTCAGGCTAAGTAATTATAAATGCCATCTTATAAAGTTCCTACAAATATTTTCATATTGATATTCAGTCTTTTGCTTGATGATTTTAACTTCTTTTTTTTTTTTTTTGTCTATATTTAGCCTCTAGATATAACCACCAAGTTAGGGGCCTAAACATTTAAGATTTCTTTTAAAGGGATTAATTATACTAATACTTTTTTACGAAAAAATATGGTATATCATAAAGATTTAAATGTATTTAACTCTAAGATATCAATAATGTACGTACTTTTCATCCAAAATTGTTGTCTTTTAAAAAAATGGTAATGAAAAACTCAAGCATAGCTGTTTGAGCTTTTTTAAACTTATGGTTGACACATAAAGGCTATACAACAAAGAAATTAGTACAATTTAAAAAACAAAAAATTAAAACTCTTAATGTACATAGAACAAATGAAATAAAGAAAGAGAGAAATTTAAAGTACTAGTCCTTCAGAATATGTTAATCTTTCTTCTATATTTGTCACCTATGGATCTAACGAATCAATTTTCTTGGTTCCGACATATTATTCTTTTTTACTTCCTTCCAATTAAAGGGAAAATCATTAAGTGTGATCTTTCTTTCTTTTTCCTTCCATTGAGGACAAAAACAGTTTAAAACATGAGGGCTATTTCTAGCTAATTTTTCTTCTTTCACTTCTTTACAAAACTTGAAAAAGTTCAAGTGATCCTTATTTCTAGCCCTAGGGACTGATTTAAGATGCTTTTTTTTTTGGTACAGATTTAGATGCTTTAAATCATTAAGTCTCCTTTATCATAATATGATGCAAAGTTTATTCTCCTTAACAAACTTATCCTCAAGGATTTATTTTCTCAATATAAAAAACAATTTATTGAAATTTGAAAACAAGAATTTTACTTTCAATTCTTGGTTACATTGGTTTTTTTAATTTTTTTTTTATGAATGATGATGTATCCTTAAGCAACCTTGCAAGAAATTGAGTTTATAATTTGGATTAAATTTGTTTTGATTGTGGGTTTAGAGGTATTTCTTTGTGTGGTATATTCACTTTGGTTGTGATGTAACATTTGTTTTTGAGTCTATTATGTGCATGTCTTGTGTTAGAATAGATCTTTAAGACAATTTTGAATTATTTCAAAAATAAAAGAACTTTGCTTTAAAAAAGTGTTATAGACTTACTTAAACATGCATGTTTTTGATGCTACACAAGTAGAATAATGTTGCACTATAAATAACTTGATTTTCATATTGAATCAATAAATCTCCTCATACATAGGCAAATTCTTCATTAGGATAATTTGAATGGATAGGTGAAGGGTTGTGCTTCTACTTTTGCTTGATGACCAAAGGGATTGAAAGGATATTTGTGTTGATGCGCTTGATAAGTTGGGCTTGAAGAAGATATATATGCTCCCCATTTTTTCACTTTTCTTGTAAACCTTTGAAAAGATGGAACCTTATTTTAAACGTTTTTTCCTATTTTCTTTTTTCTATCCTCTAGGAATAGATCCAAATGAAATCTAAGGATGGGAATATTATATTTTTATCTGTAGCTTAAAGATAAACCCCACTTAAAATTCATATATACAAATGCGAAATTTTAGGTTCGAATTCAGACTTTCAACTTAATAATATCGACATTATCACTTGAGTTAGGTCTTATAGATATTATTATATAAAATCTAATGAGTAAAAAAATAAAAAAAAAATAAAAATTTAAATGATATGACAATATAGCTATTTTAATTAATAAGTTAACACTGAGTAATCAACTGTTTTTTTGGTCAAGTAGTTTAGTGATCAGAAATTCATCTTTTAAGATGAATAATTGAGATGTCCAAAGTTCGAAACTCAATCTCTATATATATCATACAATATCATCATCAACTGAGTTAAGCTTACGAATACAAATAACCGACTGTGTATATTGATGTAATTCTTTATTTGTGTACCATCCAATAATGTCTTTGTGTGAAGGTTCATATTTGGCCCTCTTTTATTTCTTCCTTTTGACAGAATATTTGGCTCTATGTTGTGGTGCCATTGTCAACAACTCATCATCCGTGCCACTGCCAGCCTGTCATTTCAAAAGCCATAAACTAACCCCAAAGAATTTACCATGTATGAATTTGTATTTACTTTAGTGTAGCATTCTCAATTTTTATTTAATTCAGTTTATCTTATGCAATTCAGCTCATCTATTCACTAATGTATTTTATTTTCACAAAATGAAAAATTTACCGTATATGAGTTTCTATTTACTTAGTTTAGCTAGCTAATGCAATTGAGCTAATAAAAAAAATAGCTGAGGCAATTCCATTTCACTTGCAAATTACTGCACCCCAATTTGAGAAACAACAGTGCTTGGACAATTTTTTTTGACACAGTATACCAATCAAAGAATAAACCGACACCATGTATTCAACACCGTATAAAATATATCTAGTTTCAATATGACTAGATTTCAATGAGAGGGAAAGAATGTTTATAAAATTGCAAACGGTATAGAATGTGTTCAAGATATGGAATATGATATCAAATTCTGGTCTTAAACTCAGATATGAAGCTTCTAATTCATGACTATTTTCTATCATGATTTTAGTGTTTTACAAACATATACTTCGCCTATGTTTGGAATCACGTCAATTACTATACATTCACGCGTCTAGCACAAGTTAGGAATCCTCTCAAATTCACGACAATACAACATTGAGACGCGGTTTTATGAGTTGTCGTGGTTTTCAAACGTGAAACTAAACACACAAGCTCTAAACAAACAAAAATGCTATTGAAATAAATGATGAAACACCAAAAATACCCCTTGTAGAAGATGATAGGGTCAAAGTGGTCCATGTATGGTCAAAGAACTAAACTCTATCTACAAGTACAGGACAGTTTTGTAATTCACATTGTAAATTATTACAAATAAACAAATAAAAATGTACAGTTATAAAGAGTCGTGCCGAAAACACAACACCATCAGACTCAAGCCACCGGCGTCTCAGTCAGCATTGTGATGTGAGCAAAGCCTACCTTCCCTACCCTCTATACCTCACTTCTAGAATAAAATTAAGCTTCATAATTTATATCCAAAATTTCAAATATAATTTGCAAACTTACCATTAAACTAAACTAATGTTCTGCGTTCGAATCTTGACCAAATTAATCTTCGATGATATTTTACTTATCTTCTGATCAAACATTAACGTATTTTCTTGAAAACTGAGGGTTAAGACCAAAAGTTGCAAATTTGCCATCTAATAAAGATCAAACCTCAACTTTCTTCCACAAACTCAAAGTTGCTTAACCAAGAGAGTAACAACGAATTGAATCCATCTTAAGCAAAATTTTGAAGCTACTCTAGAAACTTTGCCCTTTTGCTCAATCTAAACTATGCAATTAAAAACTAAGTACTACTATTATTTTATCTCCCCCATCACTCACACACAAGGTTGTGACAAATGATAAATAAACAATAAAAAAAACAAAATTAGTTCACAACTTCCCATCATTTAATTGTTGTCATTAAAATAATAGTACTAATTGCATGAAAAATATTAAATAAATAAATCACATTGTTTGCGTCATCCTAAGTCCATTTTAGATCTATACACACACACAGTACAGAACAGAGCAGCCTAGCTTACCTCATCTCAGCTGCAGAACTTTGAATGGAATCTCAGAAATTTTTGAGATCTCAAAAAACCACTTCCTCAATCCCAAAGTTACCAACATCAACAACATTAAATACTTATAAAACTATATGATAAATAAATTAAACTATTTTTCAATTAATTTCTCAATTCTAACATAATATTAATTTCTGAAAATCATAGGTTACAAGATGACCCATTAGAAAATAAAAATCAAAATTGAAAACTTCTAGCTAAGAAAATTAAGAAAAATAATATTTTTATGTACATGTATAAAAAAGATAGCTTCATAAGAGAATCACCAAAAGGGATCTAAAAGCATAAAAAAAGAGAACTTTTGAAGCTCTTTGATTGTTCCTAATAAACCCTTTTGATAATTCTTCATGAATCACTGTAATCACGCCAGCAAATGAGCATTGTAACACACCGCCTCATGATGTAGAAACGTGCTCTTTGTTCCTTAACAAGCCTTGCACATTTTCTAGCAAAAGCACACTTTCTTTGTGTTGTTGAAGTGTTTTTGATGAATGATGTTGTTGATGATTTGCTTCTTGTTGAACCTTCTTTCTTTGATAGCTTCCATTTTTCATCAAAGTAGAGAGGAGGTTGATGTCGAGGGGTTGCACTTTCCATAGAAGAAGAAGAAGCCATGGAGAAAATTCAAGAGAAAATTGGTTTTGTTGGTTAAGGAGGAATAAGAGAGAGAGAGAGAGAGAGAGAGAGAAAACTGTGGGCAGTGAAATTAGTGAGAAAGTGAATGAGTGATGAAAGAAAGAAGGGTGAGAGGGAGTATTTATAAGGGGTTAGATTGGAAAAAAAAATTGGTAACATAAGGGTGTGTCATGTGTGTGGCAGTGTGTGTCACCTGGTTCTTCCTTTGCCTTGAGAGGCCCACTGTTTTTATTTTTTTGTTTTTTTTACTCAACTATTTTTTATTGTTTATGTTTAAAAATAATCTAGATTGTTAATCTCGAAGATGACTATAAGTTGAATTAAATTTAACTGTTGTAAAAAAAAAAGTTGAATATGAGTCAATTGAATTGGAAACAACGAAAAATGAGTTCGGTGAACCTTGCTCACATTCATTAAGTCTCATAAAGATTGTCGGAGTATCAGAATTAGTCAAAGAAACGTGAAAAATTGGGAACAAACTCAAAACGACGATTTACCAAAGCACGATATGAAGCGATAAAGATCACGTGGATTGGGGAAAAACAGAACATCGCAAAATAGTGAGAAGCCAAGCCAAACGTTGGGCACTACATACACAAATCAATGAGCTCTAAGTTGACACATGCAAGACCCGTGGGAAAACCAAAAATTCATATTTCACACTCTTCGAAGGAGTTAATGAAATCACAATCGAGAAACAAAGTTCATTCCTTACATAATCGCTTGAAGCAAAAAAAGTGATTCACATTTGAGAATTATTAGCTGAATGCTTGACTAACTTTTAAATTCGACAACCATTGAAATATAAAATTTAGATGTACTACGCCTCTTATTAGAACTTAACACTGTAATCTCAAAAAATAGAGTTCAAATTTCACTAGACAATTATAAAATTGTGATTAGTATCATAATTATTAATAATGATATGTCATCCCTATATCCCATAATAAATGTAAAATTTGCAAAAATAATTTGTCAAAAAGAAAAAAACAAGAGCATGACTTTATTTTTTTTTATTTAACAATAATTATCTTTTATTTATTTATTTATTGAAGAAGGTAAATTAGCCCGCTTAAATTAACACCGAGGAGAATCAAACATGAGATCTTGAGAAGGAGCAAACTCCCAAGTCCTAAGTCAATACCACTAGGCCAACCCAAGTGGGTTAATTATCTTTTATTTATTTAAAATGGCATACACCACTAACCCAACAATTGAGCTCAAGTAACTAATGAGCTCTACTAATGATGAATTGTTCAGAAGAACCTAATTTCGATTTATGTATGGGCGTCACAGGTTGAGTTGGATCATTTTTGGCCAAACCATTACCAACTGTTGAGAGTACTACAGGTCAGATCCAACATGGAACTCGTACTTAAATTGACATAACTGAACCGAACCAATTTAGTTTGAACGGGTTAGTTCGGGTTGGGTTCACGAATATCCAATTAATTATAAAAAAGTTTTTTTTAAGAAAAATAAAATAAAAATAGTACCAGACTTCACTAGACAACCTTACTTCTTCGATAATATGATTAAAACAATTGTATAAAAGTTTGTGCTTTGATATAGATTTTTACATTAGGTAATCTACTTATTTTTGCTTATATTTGTACACTATTAAGTTTTATTTTTGCTTATGTTTATACACAATTTTTATGCATTTTTCTCAACATTGATTACTTTCGACAAAAACAGTCAAATACCAAATACTTAACATGCTCGTTGTTTATATACTGATTAAAACTAGTAGCATCAACACACTAGGAAAACTGGTTTAGCAAAAGTGACAGATACTAAAATTTACTATGGTATGAAATATGAATACGGATAAACGGGTTGGGTATACGGATTCATAAACCTAAATTCAATGTTCGAATCAAATCTTCCTGGTATAACGTGTTGGACCCGTAACAAATCGGGTACGAGTGAATTCGATTTGAATCGATTTGGGTGACTGGGTTCATGGGTTTACCTGTACCCCTGAACTCCCCTAAATTTTGGAATGAAATAATTTTTGGTCAGAATATACTTACTTTCTAACCGGATTTTGGATTATAAGAATTTCTTGCCCTCTGAAAATCGGATGGTTAACATAAAAAAGTTACACGCATCCATTTCCAATTAATAATATTTCTGTTTTGTATATATGATAATAATAATAATAATTAATATCTTAATACAATACATGATAATTTTTTTTTTTTTAAGAATCAAAAATGAGATATATTAACACTGGCAATAGATCCTTGTAAGCACAAGGTGTACTTAAGAGGCCATCCCACAAGGAACAAATAGTCGATATATAATTACAAGGGAGAGGTTAGTCGATACCCAAACATAGTAACGGGTTCGACCACCAGTTATAAGTGCCATAA
>Ga0315913_1007724_pt1 | contig 12849 bp, 5 predicted proteins | sample MpolsnodulesMG_FD_207736 | JGI IMG/M metagenome (GOLD analysis project Ga0315913, IMG submission 207736) | Medicago polymorpha root nodule microbial communities from Los Angeles, California, United States - small nodules | ecosystem: Host-associated > Plants > Roots > Nodule | place: USA... | reverse complement strand
ACCATTGGAGAGGGTAAAAGTTGAATGAGTGTTGAATAAGAGAGAGAAAATGATGTGGAGTGTTGGGAATTGAAAAAGTGGGTGTTGAATGGTGTTGAAAGAAAAAACCGTTGGGGATGGTCTTAGATTGGAGTTTCAAAATTGTCTTATGTATTATGTTAATCAAAATAATCATTTATAATTAAATGGTTCGTTAATATTATACTTAAGTATTGTTATATCAATTTGCATAACTACTTTGTTATTGTCATACCAGTTCTTATATAAACAAAGTTAATGTCAATAATAAAGGACTACTTTAATGTCAGTGAATATTTTAACTAAGAGTGCATAATTAATGACTATTTTAAAATTTTGATATATTAAATGATTATTATGACTACTTCCTACATATTTAAGATCTAAAATAACTATTTTTAGTATTTCTAATTGATCTAGCCATCTTAGTGTTGTACTAGGAAAGTTGCTCTTCTGTTATTCAACTAGTGTGTTGCCCGTGCGATGAACGGGTAGAATTAACGTTGGTTACAGACGGGTGGGTGAAATTACAATCGGTTACAGATTACACGATGACGAACAGGTAGAATTACATACGGCTACAGATGGGTGGGTGGAATTATAATCAGTCACAGATTATACGATGACGAACATGTAGAATTACAGTCGGGCAAAGACGGGTGGGTGGAATTACAATCGGTTATTGACTATACGACGACACACGAGTTTTTTTTTTTTAAGAAGACACCATTAATTTTACTAATCTTTTGACATAGGAATAAGAATAAGTTTTTTTTTTATCTTGTCAAAAAAAAGGTTTTTTGTTTTGTCCACAAATTATGTTTTAATTTTTTTAGAACAAAGTGTTAGTAAATAAATAATAATTTCTTGTAGTTTTGTCAAAAAAAAAAGTAATTTATTGTAGTTATTTTTATAGTAGTATGGTGCCTATGAAACAAGCCCATTAATTCCATATCTTTTTTTGGTCAACCAATTAGTTTTATATTTTTATCTAGTGTTTTTTTTAAAGAATATTTTTTATCTAGTGTTGTAATTACATTATTCAAATTAGTGTCTAAGATGGATATTAAAGTGTTTGTCTTTTTGCTTTTCTATTGCACTTCACGTATACTTATTAATTTAATCATATTTGATTGTAATTGATTTGGAATATACAAAATCAAATAAAAATTTAACCTATATTGCTATTGTAGTTGAATTGTCACTATTATATTGAGATTTAGGTTAGCTAGTTTTATAATAAAATATTTAAATAATAGTCTTATACAAATTGTAATTAAAATATTTAGATAGAGGTTAGCGCCACCTCTATCTTGCATTGGTGTTTTGCTGTAATTTTCATTCTTTTTTTGTTTGGTTTTTCATCGTGCTCTATATTGAAGCACAACTGACTTAATTATGTAATCTTTTGAGGGTGGTTCTCTTTTACACATCTTCTTTGAGATGAAACACTTTAGTGTTTAATATCATATTCTATTTTGGCTTGTTAAAGTTTAAATGAAGGGTAAAGTTAAAACATATACTCTATCAAGTCACATTTTTATGAAAAAACAATTTTTAAGATACATTAATAATTAATGTATCTAACTATAATTATGACCGGATAAATTAGTTATTTAATAAACCTAAAAAGTTATTTTTTGATTATAGATGTGACCGAATTGAGTATTTTGTGTTTGTTGTTAGTATTTTTTTTTCAAGGGAAAGTCTAATCATATTTTTCTACAACACATAAATTTACAAAAACACCCTTAACCTCTTTTTTTTGTGACGAAAACACCCTCATCCTCTTAAACCCTTTCCTGAACTCAACAGTGTCCCCGTTCAACAACAACACAAATGCATAAACCAAAACCTTCACAAATTCAATGCGTTTCGGATTCATAGCAATCGATTCATGGCGAAAAAATTGCTGTTATTCGCATTGGGAACGATGGATGACAACAAGTAAACGAGTACAAGATCGAAGCAAGAAGAAAAGGGTTCACGAACTCGAAGTAGCAACAGAGAAATGGAAGATAACATCAAAAATCGTTTTTTTAATAGAACTTCTCGAACAAGAACCAGAAATGGTTATTCCCGTTCGATCCCTTTCACATTATCGTAAACAAATCAACCTTCCAAAACCTCACAGAATCTCTGATTTTCTTCGCAAAACCCCAAAACTTTTTGAGCTCTATAAGGATCGTAATGGGGTGTTATGGTGTGGTTTGACGCAAAAAGCTGAAGTTTTGATGGAAGAACACAAAAGGGTCATTGAGGAAAATGAAGATAAAGCTGCTGAATATGTTACTAGGTTACTTATGATGTCGGTTGATAAACGTGTTCAGTTGGATAAAATTGCGCATTTTCGAAGAGATTTTGGTTTGCCAATGGATTTTAGAACTCATTGGGTGCATAAGTATCCTCAGCTTTTTCGTGTGGTGAAGCCTTCTCTTGATGATGTTGAGTTTTTGGAGCTTGTTTCTTGGAATTCTGAATGGGCCATCACAGAGATTGAGAAGAAGAATAAGACGATTGTGGAAGGGGTAACCGAAACTGAACACACACCGGGTTTGCTTTCGCTACCATTTCCTTTGAAATTTCCTGCAAATTTTAAAAGGGTGCATAGTTATTATGGTGAAAAGATAAAAATGTTTCAGGAGAGGACTTATTTGTCTCCTTATGCTGATGCAAAAGGTTTAAAACCGGGTTCTTTAGAATTTGATAAGAGGGCTGTTGCTGTTATGCATGAATTGCTTAGTTTTACAGTTGAGAAGAGGTTGGTGACAGATCACCTTACTCACTTTCGTTGGGAGTTAGTTATGCCTCAGAAATTGATGAGGCTTTTGCTTAAACATTGTGGTATTTTTTATGTTTCTGAGAGGGGGAAGAGATTTAGTGTGTTTTTAACAGAAGCTTATGACGGTTCGGAGCTTATTGAGAAATCTCCTTTGTTTTTATGGAGGGAGAAGCTTCTTAGTCTTGTTGGTTATAGAGGAAGGAAGAAGAAGTTTGAGGCGGATAGTGATAGTGACGAGGAAGGCGGTGATGGTTTGCGTTTGCTTCAGAGTGATTCTGATGTGGAGGACTTGGATGTGGAGCTTGAGCAACAGGATACCTTGGAGTACAAGGATCCTTTACTCGAGGACGATTCTGAGATGGATGTTAGAGGGATTTCGTGAGTGTGTCAAAATTTTATAACTTATGAGGTGGAGGTTTGTCATATTTCAATTCAAACTTCAGTTACCTCAAGAACATGCAATTTAATACTTCATTGTAAGTCAATTTTGTATTGCTTTGTACCTTTAAACAAATTTGATCTCTTTTATGTATGAAAAAATGTATACCAAATAAAGGTTGTTTTTGTACCTGCATGCATTGTTGTTAATTAATGGCTATGGTAGGAGGGAAAAAAATATTTTCGGACATTTGGGGATAGGAAAACCAAGACAGCATGGTTTTTTCATGTTCAGCTAAAGAGTAAATATGGAGTGAAACATTTGGGAGAATAATTAAATGCATCTTTTATAACAAAACATGATTAATTCTAGGCTCTAATATTACTAAAGAGGATCGATAAACTTGGTAGTCGTACCTGGATGGTTCTATCTTTACCCAGTTAAGATGACTGTATTATCAACATAAACCAGTGTGATATGCAGGACATCTTTGGACCTCGATCCACAGCTCTAAAAAAACCTCATGGTTACACGCTCTATTCGATCTCTGCCATCGATTTGAGATTGGTCGGTTCACATTACACCTTCACTAAATTATTAATAAACAATCTCAACTATTGATTCAAGATCTTATGGCTGAAATCAACAACAGCGGCACGCAGTAACTGCGTGTAATCTGAATCCGATATCTTTCATCTTTTTCTGTAAAGGAATTGGTTTAAAGCGCATTAATCATTAGTTTGGTTTACTGCACTGGTTGATTTCATATAATTTTTTGTGAGTAGTAAGAAGATTTGATGTACGCAGCCCCTCTGAGGTGTTTTATGCATTATGTGATGTTTGTGATCCAATGTGATTGTTTTGAATTCAGTTATACAACTTGTCTCGTATTTTTTTAGCTCATGTGTTTATTTAGGTTTCTGCGATATTCATAAACACAATTTGTATTTTGTTGGTTGTTTATAATGAAACTGCATCATAGATCCTGTCCTAATTATGGATCCTTAATCCTTAGCCTTTCGTCTTAAAGCCCTCAAAATGTTTTTGACCTTTAATTGCCTTTAGGTATTCTTATCAGACAATCATATATTTAAGGGGAAACTGCACTCACCTTGAGGTTTCATTGAATATCACACACACCCTTTCTAGTTTGAAATTTTAAACTCACATCCGCTGGGTTAACACTGTTAGTCAAATAACTTTAAAAAACAAATTCTTCCTTGTTCCACGATTTCTCTTCTGCCAGTTTCAACCATGTCCTTCGTTCTTCCTCACCAAATCAACAAGTGCTCTCCCTTGTTTCTGGCTTGGCTATTCCAGCCCATTTGTAACCTGCATCTTTCCTTCTTTATTGTTATGCCTATCCATTCGCAACAACAAACTACGCTTAATTACTGTACTATTTGTTCCTGTGATGTTATGTTACCCATTTCTGGTAAGGCCACATCCCAATGAAATCACCTTTCTCTAAATACACAGTAGGGAAACCAATCAGGGATTCTCCAAAACAAAAGTAAGTTACAATGCTGCTTCATTCGGCGTTGTTTCACCAGACGACAAATGTTTCCTGTCACAAGTCCTAGTCGAAGATGCTTCACCGAACGAATCGGAGAAAAGCACTTTCGCTGCTTTATTGTTGCGGATCCAATTGCTCGCCGCTGTTGTCGCAAGAAGATAACGAACACAGGGATCTCGCGATTCGTTATCTTCGGGGAAGAAACTTAACCAGGCCAATCTGTTCCAGATTTGGGGAGTCAAAAGAATTGAATTTGAATTTGTTTGGTCAAAAAAAAGAAAAGAATTGGTTGAATATGAACCTAGTCAAGGTGGGGTTACTGTGATGAGGCAATGTTTCATTTGAGAAGATTCTTAAACCTGGAAATTGGTGTTCGATTTGCATGACAAAGGGAATAAAAGAAAAATTATGGAAGGAAGAAAAGATAATTAGTGGGGGATTTTGAATGTTTATTATTGTTAATAATCACATTTGAGGCGGTGTTGAGTTTTTTTTTAACAGAGACAAGCAGGAGGTTATGTCAATTGGAAAATTAAGGGAGGTGAGTGTTGAGTTTAAAACTAGAGGGAATGTATGTGATATTTAATGAAACCTCAAGGGATGTGAATGTAAATATCTTATATTTTAAGTATATGCAAATCAGCTACTTGAGGGGATAATTTAATCAATCACACTTGAGGCCAGTATCTGGATTTTTTAGGCTCTGTCAAACATTATTATTAGCCTAAAAGTCTAGGGCGTGATGTTGATTGCTCAATGGGATTTAAATTTGCTTCAACAAAGATGATTAGTGTGACTTTCACAAAGGGAAATATATTTAGTGAAGGGAATGATTTGATTACTTGTGACATGGAAAAAATTGATCAAGGATTGACCATCTTTTGTTCAAAAGTTGCAAACCTTTTTAACAGACAAATCTAAAATTACATGCTAGTCAGCATCAACAAGTTATGGTCAAATTTATTTGGATATTTTCAATGTTTTAAGAACTAGGTCAGTTTGACAATTGGATTAATTATAGTTATACCTTAGTCTGGTTGAACCGGAATGAGCTAGTTGAACCGCAGCAGGTTCAACTATTCTTGGAACTTTTTATTTTATTTACTTTTTGAATATTTATTTATTTGTCATCTGGCTCAACCTTGGTTGAACCGCTTGAACCATGACCCAGAGATATCACCGATTCAATTTCGGATCCAATTTTTTAAACACTGTATATTGAATTGGTCAATGGTTTCTTTGATGTTCCATTTTATTCAATTTGAGAAGTTAGAATGTCAATGGTCCTTACATGGCCAAAAGTCAAGCAGAGCAAATCTTTGTCCTGTTATTGTCAAATCATTAATTTAATGTGACAAGTAAGTGAAGCTTATCTATTTTATTGTTGTACTTTTCTTTGTTATACGTTACTATTATGGACTTGTATTCAACTTTGGCAAGTTGGTTGGAATCAACCCTCATCTTTTCCTGCTATGGTCTTCATTATTGGTCATATTTACTTTGCTTCCTATCTTGCTGTAAGTCTCTGTCAAAATTTAATGGAAGACACTTCACTGCTTCACCTAGATGGATGGCGAGTCTCCAAATCATTACTACCCTATCTGCTTTGCCAACTATTTTAAAAAGGCAGTGTCTGTTGCAGGAACTTGAATATGTCTGTACTGGATTCACGTGACATTAGGAAGTTCTTGGCTAAATCATTTTTTTTCCTTTGCAAAATCAGAATCTGATTACTTAGTTATATGATTAGTGTTGTTAAATAATGGCTATAGCGGTGCTATATTGCTATAGTACAGCAGAATTTGAACAAAGCTCTATTATTATATGATAGAGCCTCTAGTTCCATCATTATACAATACACAATTTAGTACAAAATATTGTCAAATAACGGTTATAGCAGCATCGCTATAACCATTATGATGAAATGGTAGTACTTAAATAGCTTGGTGGGGGGTTGCATCATGATAAAAAATTAATAAATAGCTATGGGTTTTGTAACTCTAAATCTTCTGTTAAGATGATCGTGTCTTGGGTCCAAGACTTCAAGGTGGAGTTTTTTAAGCTGGGAAATGTTTAAATTGGATGCTACCTTGAAGTCTCACGTAACTGCAACAATAAGCCATTATGCGGACTCTGTCTAAGATTTTGAATGGCTCATAAAATCTCAAACTATGTTTTTCATTGACCCCTTCAGAATTCAACTTCCATGTTTATATAATGCTTTTAAAAATATATGTTTAAATAATCCAATTGGCTGGGCTCAATTTCTTTCGTAGCGTTGATCTTGTGAGGGAGGAATAAAGTTAATCCCCATAGAGCACACTTTTTTTTTGAAGAGGGACGAAAGACTTTAAATTATGTCTTGATTAAGCATCCAATTGGAGATTAGTCTCATAGTCGGTTTAAATGATCGAAGTCTGAAGTCTGTAGGTATACTATATGGAGTCACTAAGATGTCAAAGACTCTAATTGCGGTGATTTTCAACTACATGTTTCCACTTAATCATATACTCCCTCCTTTCTATATTGAGAGTCACCCTTGCTTATTATACACATTAAAAAAAAGATTATAATGAAATAAAGAGAATATAAATTTATCAAATTAACTTTATCAAGTATTAATATATTCATTATTATAAATGCAAAGTGAAGGGAGAACCTTGACATAACCGGTAATGTTGTTGTCATTTAATGGATAGGTCATGGGTTCAAATGCAAAGTAAAACAATATTGAGTTGAGACTTGAGAGTACTTATATACACTGAAATTTAGAGAGTATACATAGAAAACAAATATTTAATATTACATTAATAAGTGACATTCATCATGTGTCGTAGAGAATGACATACTTTGCTTGCCTTCTATTACAAGTTTTTTTTTTATCTCTTTCATTTTCACATTTATTAAAAAAAGTAGTTGATATTTTCAATGTGCTAATTGTGTATGAATATTCATAACAATCCAATTGTGTATAGACGTGTCTAAATTTATCTTCTTTTTCGGCGTACCAGAATATCGAACCTAGGTCATCAAGGTTGAACAACAAATTTTTCAACAAAGTGATGCTAGGGTAACCTGTAAACTTTAGCTTCTTATCTCTCAAGATAAACTAATAATAATGATAAAAGTTATATTTGAATAAATAATAATAAGTATATGTAGTAATTTGAAATGTGACTTTTATTTAAGGATTTCTTTTAAGATGGACTTATATTAGTCTCTTTCCCCAGCAGCCCCAAATAATTGATGTTCTTTGGCCTAGGCAGTTGTATGTATCTGTGGTTGCTTACTCCTTTAAGCAACTTGTCATGATGGATTATGAAGTATAACCATGCAATTAAAGTTTGTTCAAAACTGGGCAACTTGCCAATACACTGAAACAACTATTGAGTAATCAATTCTGTTCTTGCTCTAGGAACATAACCATCGTTCGATATATGTATAGGGCCCATGCAGAGTCAGTAAAACATACAATAATTTTTATGGAAAAATAACTCCTAGCTTTATTTTACACAGCTCACTCTGTATTCTGTAAGTCTGTTTGGTTGCAGTTCTTGTACGTGCTACCCTTTATTTGTTGTAACTAATATTGTCAATAAAAAAAAGATGAAAATAAGTTGTTAAATTTCACTAGATTCTTTGTCTTTCAAATTTTATGTGTATATTTTGTTGTTGATATTAACACCAAATTTTAGCATGAATTAAGTCTAATTGAAATCTAAGTGTGTGAGTCTCCCACGGCCACATAACTATATTTCCCTTGCGCCTCCATCAATCGAACTTGACTCTGATATCACTCGTTGAAGAGTCCTCGACGAGACTTTGAGAAACAACACCGATGGGAGAAGTTGTTCTCATAGCAGACTGTGTTTAGTCTTTTTATGGATGTGATATATCTCATGTTCAATTCTGGCATATGGGCTGCTGCACATCGATATAAAAAAAATTATTACCTTATCCGAGTAGCTAATGATCGTGACAGCAAAGAGAGTTCGATACCACGTCTCATACAAAATCTTAAGACAGTGGATCGTGTCCCTTCTATTTTCTTCAATTAACTCATTCATAATTGATGTGAGGCTAACCATTAACATTTTAGCTGCAAAACTTTGGGAGCGGAAAATGGAGAAGTTAGGATATAACAAAAACAAATTAAAAAAAATGAAAGAAAAAGAAGGTAGCTAAAGTGTAACAATTGATGGCCAGCTGGTAGCTGATTAGATATGACATATTCATTGTTCACACAAGATAGTAGAAGACACAACATGGATCGATATAAATGTCCAAAAATCTTTACTAATTTTTCTAATTAAGAATACAATAGAGAAAGAGTAAGGAAAGGATAGAAAAACAGATAGTATAGTAATAAAAAGATAGCAGTTCCCCCTCCTCTATGAACTTTAATCTCATGCACCCACTTACATTAAATGAAGAAATTAATTCCATTGAAAATGCTCAACTACACGAACACCAATTAGGTATTAGCATTAACTCTTTTCCACCCACCTCATGTAAAATCAATTTCATGAATTTCATAAACAAATATATATATATATATATAAATAAACACACTAACACAAACTAGCCAATATTCCTAAACACAACAAAAACAACATTGTAATCACATTATTCTGTTGTTCCAACCATGGCTACTAACGAAGGTGACATGTTCTCAGCAGAGATTGTGAACCGTGGGATTGAATCATCGGGTCCGAACGCCGGTTCATTGACGTTCTCCGTTCGTGTTCGGAGACGGTTGCCAGATTTTCTTCAATCTGTGAACCTTAAGTATGTGAAATTGGGTTACCATTATCTGATAAACCATGGTGTTTATTTGTTCACTATACCAATTCTACTTGTTGTGTTTAGTGCTGAGGTTGGTAGTCTTAGCAAAGAAGATCTTTGGAAGAAGATTTGGGAAGATGCAACTTATGATCTTGCATCTGTTCTCTCTTCTCTTGCTGTCTTTGTTTTCACTTTCACTCTTTACTTCATGTCAAGGCCACGTCCTATTTATCTCATTGATTTTGCATGCTATCAACCTGATGATGAACTCAAGGTATGTACACAAAAACTTTATAAATATGCAGATACATCTACTTACTATTTAATTAAATTAATTAACCAACCTGTGGTTGATCCGTGTGTTATCAACTCAGACTCCTTAAGTAAGCAATCACGAGTTTCATCTCTTACTCTTGAGTCAGGAGAAAAATATAGTTGGAGAAAGAACTTACCTTATGTATTCAACAAATTCTTTGACAAAGATTAGTCACGTGTGGTCATGTGGATGTTTAATACATATAACATATTGTAGGAAAAAATACACATGGGTGTTTTGTAGTAGCTTAGAGTTTTTTTTATCGCCAAGGAAGGATTAGTATTCTGTTTGATTTTATTCTTACTTGAAATTAAAATGAAGTATCATTTTCTATGACATCATATCACAACTTTGGGGAATCTTGATTTTATGCTAAGAGTTTCTTTGATTAGAATAAAAAATGTTTTCCATTTTCTATGTTTAGTTTTAATTGTAATTGTGGCTCATTTTTTCTCAAAAATTAATCCTTTATATTATATATCAAGGATTAATTTCTTCTCTTTTTGAACAGGTTATTTAAAAAAAATAAAATTTCAATAAACATACTTTAAAAAATGTATCTTTTCATGATGGTAAAAATATAAATTAACCTTTTTAAAAAAGAAATCTCTAAATTATTAAATATGTAATTTTAATATAAAACAAACTGGCCCATAATTTTTATTTTTTAAAAATTTATGTCTAGAAAAACTTGTGTTGGTGGAAAATAACAATAACAATGAATTTGTTGCACGAAGGTATCTAGGGAGCAATTGATAGAGCTAGCAAGAAAATCAGGAAAATTTGATGAAGGAAGTCTAGAATTCCAAAAGAGAATAGTAATGTCATCAGGAATAGGTGATGAAACATACATTCCAAGATCAGTGATAGCATCAAGTGAAAACACAGCAACAATGAAAGAAGGTAGAGCTGAGGCATCAATGGTTATGTTTGGAGCACTTGATGAACTCTTTGAAAAAACAGGAATTAGACCAAAAGATGTTGGTGTTCTTGTAGTAAATTGTAGCATATTCAACCCAACACCATCATTGTCAGCTATGATTATAAATCATTATAAGATGAGAGGAAATATTTTGAGTTATAATCTTGGTGGTATGGGTTGTAGTGCTGGAATTATTGCTGTTGATTTGGCTAGGGATATACTTCAATCTAATCCTGGTAACTATGCTGTTGTTGTGAGTACTGAAATGGTTGGATTTAATTGGTATCAAGGAAAAGAAAGATCAATGCTTATTCCAAATTGTTTCTTTCGTATGGGTTGTTCTGCTGCTTTGCTCTCTAACCGTCGTCGTGATTTTAGCCGCGCGAAATATCGTCTTGAACACATTGTTCGTACACATAAAGGTGCTGATGATCGTAGTTTCAGGTACTTCAAACATCCATTCATATCTCACTATTTCGATATTTGTGTTGATATTTTAAAAAACAATGTTATAACACATCTAATTGATAATATTTGATCAAATATATGAATAAATATTTTTTTTAACCGTTGGCGAATAGCAATCAAACATATCATAATTTCGGTTTAATGGAATACTTGTTACTATTTTTTTTTTGTTGTGATACTTGTTACTAATTTCTTCACTTATTAATTAAGCATGAAAGTAATTTTGAGTATCAATAATAATAAATTTATGGTTTCCCTTTTATGAGGGTATGGGTAGTTTTTTTTTTTTAAGGGATGAGGATATCGATAGTTATTATTATGGATAGATTGGTCCATCATGAACTAAGTTTTGTGTTGTACAATGCTATGTTTCATTTCCCCATATTTTGATTACTATTCTGTATTTTGTGCCAACAGAATAAAAACAGTCTCAATCAATCATCCCTAATGGAAAAGTGAGATGGAAAAATAATCAAAATAACTACTAATGGATTGTTTTTACATAACTAATAATAGATATGACATGTAATGTGTGTTATGAAAAAGAAAAAAAAAGATATTGAAAGAGGAATGACTGAATAAGAACGTAAAAGATAATGTGAAAGAAAAGTATGAAAATATATCTAAATTCTTAAAAAAAAAAAAGATAATGACAAATGACCTAACTTTCATGTGGGCGTTGTGAATAAACACCAACAAAAGGTATGCTTTTGGATATGTGGTTACCAATATATTTACATTTATTTTTTTTGCTTAACTTTTTGATAATATGAAGTTCGACAACGATTTAATCTTAACTGTGACACAAATGCAGGTGTGTGTACCAAGAGGAAGACGATCAGAAATTCAAGGGAATCAAGATAAGCAAAGACTTAATTGAAATTGGTGGTGAAGCTCTCAAAACTAACATCACAACACTAGGACCATTGGTCCTACCCTTTTCAGAACAGCTTATTTTCTTTGCTACATTAGTGTGGAGGAACTTATTTGGTGGTGGAAAATCTGATAAAAATTCATCATCATCAAACAAGCCATACATTCCTAACTACAAACTAGCTTTTGAGCATTTCTGTGTGCATGCTGCTAGCAAAGCAATTCTTGATGAGCTTCAAAAGAATCTTGAATTGAGCGACAAGAACATGGAAGCTTCTAGAATGACGCTGCACCGATTCGGTAACACTTCTAGTAGCAGCATTTGGTATGAGCTTGCTTATATGGAAGCTAAGGAAAAAGTTAAAAGAGGAGACCGTGTTTGGCAACTTGCTTTTGGTTCTGGTTTTAAGTGTAACAGTGCTGTTTGGCGTTCGATGCGTCGTGTTACAAAACCTTCTTCTAGGAACCCTTGGCTTGACTGCATTGATGCATATCCTGCTTCTCTCAATTAACAAGCACTTTTATTATTATGATCAATCTATGATATTGATCGGTGATGATGATTATGAAATTAAGACTTCTTTAGGATATGAAATAATGGTAGTTTTAGTTAAGTTGGTGTTTTAAATTTTAATTCCTGGCTTGTGATATTGTATACTGTTACACTGAGGCATATATAACATCATGTGCCTTTGTTTTCTCAGTACTCCTTAATTTTTAAGCTACTTTTTCTTTCTCATTGATTACTTGGCTTTAAATTGTATGCTGTTACTGATGCCTAATGTTTCTA
>Ga0315913_1007723_pt1 | contig 12849 bp, 4 predicted proteins | sample MpolsnodulesMG_FD_207736 | JGI IMG/M metagenome (GOLD analysis project Ga0315913, IMG submission 207736) | Medicago polymorpha root nodule microbial communities from Los Angeles, California, United States - small nodules | ecosystem: Host-associated > Plants > Roots > Nodule | place: USA... | reverse complement strand
TCCGCAATGAAAAACTTTATTGAATGCCGTCAGAGAACAGGAGAAACTTGTCGCCAATATTTAACCCGATTAAAACTTTTGGCAAACCGTACTGTTACTTCAACGGGAACTGCTGCTAGTGACACCATTATAAACACTAAATTAGAGCAAGACATAACTACACAATTCACCTTGGGACTACTAATGCCAATAAAGCAACGAGTTTTGTCTGGAAATCCGAAAAATTTAGAAGAAGCTTTAATTGCTGCCGAGCGGGAAGAGTCCATTGAAAATCTGTTACACCCTTCGACGTCTAGGGATTGTAGGGCAGTAACAAATAATTTTGAAAAAAAAGGAGCCACTTATCAACCAAACAGAAGCAACCCACGGACACGTAATATACAAATACCAATTACGTGTTTTAGGTGCAAAAAGGAAGGACACACTGCTAATAATTGCACTATTGTTTGTTATAAATGTCATAAAAATGGTCATTACAGTAACGACTGTCCTAGAAAATATGATCGTGTACCGAGACAAGAAAATCAGCAAAGACGGTGTTTTAAGTGTCAACTGTTAGGGCACATAGCACAATTTTGCCCAAACGCACAAGCAAGACGCCCAACAAATCATTTAAACTACAACACAGCCGCTCAAGAACCCCGGAGACAGGCTGCGAACGAGGCAAATTGGGAATAAATAAAAAACCGGTTGGGATTTATGCGTGCTCCAAAATAAATAATTTAAAGCAGGCTAATATTATTAAATTAGCAATAGAAGAAAAATATTATTATGCTTTAGTGGACTCGGGAGCCGCAGTATCCCTAGTAAAACCAAATATTGCCGAGGGGTTTGAGATTGAAATAAATAATAATAGTATTTTAGATATACAGGGTAACACTATACCTACCTTAGGATCGGTTACGTTGCCGTTAACAGTTATTGACGGAAGTATCATTTATCATAATTTTATTGTAGTAAGCAAAGACAGTTTTCGGACAGATTTATTGCTAGGAATAGATTTTTTAAGTACTTATAGTATAAAAATCGATTGGGGAAACAGTTGTATGTACGCTTTCGGACAAGAAATACCCTTAGAGGAAGAAAACATTGATGAACGGAAAGAAGTATTAGGTACATTGCCAGAAAATAAAGTTAAAATAATATTCCAAGGAGTCCGTGAAAAAATGGAAAATACCAAAGGGTTATTAAATACGTTAGAGGTCAAAACAAAGTCTTGCTACGCTAATAATTCCTCGTTAGTGCCTTTAACGCAGGATACAGGGATCCAGACGGATGGCACCCTTTTGGATTCCGCAAAAAAATTACATCTAGAAGAATCAGCGAACAGTACCTTGTCAAGACCTAAAGAGACTGCAGTTTCTAACGAAGAAGTTTTGAGTAAAAGTTATGAAGACAGGAATATTTATGGACTAGGGACGTCAAGGCGTACCCCATATAATTCGAGAAGTGTGTTTTGCGGAGAAAATGTTAGGATTCCCGCGATGTGTCAAGCCGTGTGTATGGCGAATTTAAAGAAAGTGTCAAAGATTGAGACAGAACATGTAGTGCTTGAAGCAGACGAGGACTTACCTTCTGGAATATTGGTAGCAAAAGTGCTATGTAAAACAAATGGGCAAGTACCAGTACGAATAAATAACATTACCAATAACGAAATAATTTTACCAGCAAAAATGAAGATAGCTCAAGCGTTTGAAGTCGAAATTGAAGCCCCTTCGAATGAGAAGAACACCAGGTATATAATGGCTATAAATAAAACGGACAGTGAAGAGGTTCTTACCGAGTTAAATTTAAATCAGCCCGTTAATGAAAATGAAATTAGACTTAAAAATTTAATATTAGAGTTTATAGATATATTTAAGTCTCCGAATCAAAAGTTAACTTGTACGACGCAAATAAGTCATAAAATCATTACCGAAGACGTACCTCCGATTTGTAAAAGACCTTATCGGGTACCGTACCACAGACAAGAAATATTGAAAAAAGAAATACAGAAATTACTGGATGACGACATTATTGAAGAAAGTCAATCCCCATGGAGTTTTCCAGCTATCCTTTTGGAAAAGAAAAGACACCCTGGTGAGGAGGTACAACACAGATTGGTGATCGACTATCGTGGTCTTAATAATATAACTAAGACAGATTATTTTCCTTTACCTAACATCCAAGAGACAATTGACAAGCTATCAGGCGCTACCTACTTTTCTACCATGGATTTAGCATCGGGCTACTTTCAGGTACAATTACATACAGCCGATCAGGAAAAAACAGCATTTTCAACTCCTGACAACCATTACCAGTTTAAAAGAATGGCTATGGGTTTAAAGAATGCACCAGCTACATGGAGTCGCCTAATGTATCATATTTTAGGGAAACTAACTTATGAAGAATGTCTAGTTTATTTAGACGACATAATAGTATTTTCTGTCGATGTCGACACCCATTTAGAAAGATTACGACACGTATTTCAAAAAATGAAGGAAAGTAATCTTAAATTTAAGCCAACAAAATGTCATTTCCTAAAAACAGAAATCGAATATTTGGGACATATTATTAAAAAGGGAGGTTACACAACTCATCCCGACAAAACAAAAGTAATAAAAAGTTACCCAGTTCCGACCAATGTGAAAGGAATTAGGGCGTTCTTAGGTTTATGTGGATTTTACAGAAAGTTTGTTCCAAATTTTGCACAAATAAGTCAGCCCTTAACGTTATTAACAAAAAAGAATGTAAAATATCATTGGTCTGAAGAACAAGAAAAAGCCTTTGAATCCTTAAAAGAAGCACTTATAACTCCACCCATCTTAAGATATCCCGATTTTAAAAGAGAATTTATAGTAAATACTGATGCAAGTGGGACCGCTATAGCCTCAATTTTAACACAAAAATACGACGGCGTAGAACACCCTATTATATATTCAAGCCGAACATTAAATTCAGCCGAACAACGTTATTCCACCATAGAAAGGGAAATGCTAGCTATAGTAGACGCGGTAAAACGATATAGAGTGTATTTAACAGGCACCCATTTTACCATAGTAACAGATCATCGACCGTTAAGATTCTTGCTTACAATTAAAGACCCTAGCTCAAGGCTAGCAAAATGGGCGATGTATTTAATGGAATATACATTTACTATTACCTATCGACCGGGAAAAATGAATGCAAATGTTGACGGTCTTACACGACTACAGACTGATAACATACCTATAAATGCCGCAGAAACAAAAAATAGTTTAAACCTGCCAATAGTAGCTACTATAAGCGAAGAAGACATTTTACCAGCCGTTTCCGTTATATGGAGTAAAGAAGAACTAAAAAGATTGCAAGAAGAGGATGCAGAAATAAACAAAATAAAAAGTTCTATTACCCTAGAAAATAACAGTGTATATTATTTAAGCGAGGAACAATTACTTTATCGTCGTCGCGAATCTTACCAGAGAAATGACCAATTATTAGCACCCGCAACTATAATTCTTAAAATATTACAATTATATCATAACTCAATTTATTCTGCGCATCCGGGACAGAAAAAGACACAAGAAATAATTTTACGGGACTTCTACTGGCCCGCAATAAGAAAAGATGTTAAAAATTTCGTTGAAAAATGTCATTCTTGCAATATGCGAAAAACAAATCCGCAACCCCCTGTAGAAATGCAAAAATCACCTGTTCCATCATTAGTATGGGGAAGAATATCCTTAGATTTAGTTGGACCACTAAATAGGACTCAGAACAATAATAAATACATTTTAACTTGCGTGGATTTTCTTACTCGATACCCAGTGTGTATACCGATTGCTGACATAAAGGCGGAAACAGTGGCAAAAGCTTTTGTAGAAAAAATAATTACGCAGTATGGTATACCACGAGAAATTTTAACTGATTGTGGAACACAATTTATAGGCAAACTTTTTAAAGAAATATGTAAGTTATTGGAAATAACGAAATTACAAACTACACCTTATCACCCTGCCGCAAACGGGATTATTGAAAGGATGCATAAAACATTAAAAACAATGATTAGTCATTTTGTAAGTGATTATAATGATAGTTGGGATGAAATATTACCTTACTGTTTAATGGCTTATAGGAATATACCTCACGAAGCAACAAAAGAATCACCATTTTTCCTAATGTTTGGCCGAGACATGGAGTTACCTATTCACCTAACCATTAAGGAAAACCGAGTAAAATATAATTTGGATGACAACTACGTCACTGAGCTTTTAACTAAAATGCAAATGGCTCATGTAACTGCAAAAGAAAATATAGAAAAAAGTATAAACAAACGTTGTGAAAAATTTAATCACCGAAAAACCAGGCGCGAGTTTATGTTAGGAGACGTAGTATATATGTATAGTCCAGCCGTACAAGGAAATATTTTAAGTCGAAAACTGCAAACTAAGTGGAGAGGGCCTTATAGAATAATAGAGAAAAAGGGGCCCGTGACGTTTAAAATAAAAGAAATACATGGTAAAAAGGAACACATGGTACACGCAGACAGATTAAAACTATACAAAGGAAACCTAGGCGAAGAAGAAGAAAACTTAGCTGAAATGAATACCCAAGAAGCCGTATTGGAAACTCAGGAAAGTATAGAAGAAAACCAAAATAAAATAGATGACTTTCTAAATCATGGACAAGAGTTAAATGAAAATCAAACAATTTTAAATCAGTCGGACAGCGAAGAAAGCGACGGCGAAAATCATAGTGACAACGAAACAAGTTCTTCGGACGATACATTACGACCTGACGAAGAAAGTGATTCAGACCCTGAGGAAGATAGTAATAAAGAAGAAGGCACAAGGCGCAGTCGTACTAGAGAAATACGAATGCCTAGCCGTTTTAAGGATTTTATAATTGAATAATTATGTACAGGGACCACCATTACTCTAGATATAAAATAATTTAGTTAATTAAGAATAAACGTTAATAAAATGTATATTGTTACAGTGAAGAAAATCATTTGGTTTATGTGGTTTTGCTGCGTCGACGCCATTTTGATTGCTTATGATTGTAAAAATCCCGCCACGAATGTGACGGCAATTTCGCTACGAGACGTATCAGCATGTCCAGATCCCGAAAATGGTTATGAAATAGAGGAAGCATATGCCCAAATAATTGAGAAAAAACGTTTTGAGCATATTCACGTATACTCATGCCTTATAGAAGTAACCAGAATAATAAAACACTGTGGGGCCTTCTCACATGAATCTTCAGTAGAAGGTGGACTCCTGACCTATATTCACGAAATCGGAGCCGAGGAGTGTCGAAAAACCCATATTTTTAAGGAATTTCGGGGAATAAGAGGTCATGCAATATCAAGACTACGCGCAAATGCTACTATATCATCTTCAGTGACCCTAGCAGGAAACATAGATGAAAAACGCAACTGTGAACCAGGCCAGTATAATGAGAATGGACAAAACTGGAAAAACGTATTAGTACAATCAAGTATTAAAATCACTTTAAGGGATTATTTTGCTAAAGTTTCCCTAGAAACTAATGAAATTATGCTTTCTAATGGGGTTACGTGTTCATTCCTAGAAGGGTACTGTATGGACTCAATAACAGGGGAGTCTACATGGGACCGAATTAGTCCGGGTGAATGCAAGCAATACAGTGTACTGTATGAAGGGAAAGCAACCTATGTCAAAGAAAAGGATCCTTATCAACAAAGGAACAGATACGTCGTGGTAGAAGAAATATCAAAAGTTTTTGCCCTTCAACTTATTCGGAAGGAATCAATATGTGGAGCTTTTGTATGGCAGAGTGAACACCCTAGTCTATTGGTTTTTGAAAGAAAGAACGCTGCCGAACCATCTCAGTTTTCTTTAGATTACGGCACACAGCAGGCAGATCTTATAAGCTATATAAATACGAAATTCATGTATGTAGAGCAGTCATTAAAACGCAATTTTAATACCATGTTTGCCCAAACAGTACACAGAAGGTGTTTGTTACATCGCGAAATTCTTAAAAACCGACTCTTACTAGCTCCCTTAACTCCGAATTCCGTAGCTTCCATAGTAAAAACCCAGTTGGGTGTAGTAGCCCAAGTAGCCGGCGAGGTAATGTACATTATGAAATGTTTACCTGTTGCTGTAGAAATAAGGCGATCAAATAAATGTTATGTTGAACTACCTGTTACATTTAACAATAAAAGTTTTTTTTTATCACCAGTCACTAGAATATTACAAGAACACGCTGAAGAAGTCGAATGTAATTCAATAATTCCTCCTATGTATTATTTAAACAACAAATGGATAGGGTTCGATCCTCGTCCAATACAAGGGGTGACACCTCAAGTTTTAAGCATAGATGTAGAAGTACCCTTTAAATTTCAATCTATAAAAGATCTAGGATCTGGAGGGTTGTATACGTACAAAGAAATTAAGAAAGCGCAGGACGCCATGATGTTTAATTTGGAAAGACCGGCCTTGAATAACATAATAATTAGAAAAATGGCTGGACATAACGTAGAGTCGCAAGGATACTCCGCCCTTACCCTATTTAACACTGAAGAGCTGGAAGAAATCGCTAATTCTACTATACGTAAACTATACGGATATTTTACAGTTCTTGGCGAATGGACCAGTGGGTTACTGGGAATATACTTTATCTTTAGAGTTATTAAATATATTATAGAAATATTTCTAAATGCTGTAGCCTTACACAGAATAGGAGGCTGTTCACTCAACCTAATTTTCTCTTTTTGGGACACGCTTACTTTGTTTATACTACACAATAAACAAAGAAAACATTATACTAACAATAAGGAAAGTTACGCAAGAAATGCGGACCACCCAGATGACGACCTAAGAGAAGCTGGAACTAATAAAATCCCTAGTGCTCCATTGGAACAAACTGTTTTCACGACCGTAAACGTTGAAAATGAAAGGCCAAAATTACAGCACCACCTACCAAAAAACGATAAAACAAGTAATTATTCTACCTTAAGGACAACTTTAAAAACCTTAAGCCCAATCCCAGAACATCTAACCGATTTATCTTGGAGTATGTACGAAAAAACCGATCATAAAACAACTAATAAAAAATAATATTGGTAAATATTTTGTGGAGCAGTATATAATTATATTCAATTTTACAAACTGCGAAACTCTATTAAGTTATGTTTGGGCAGTGTACGGTACGACAATGGCAGTCGCTGCGCGCGGTGCGCATAGACTCACGACAACTTGCAAACAAATAAACAAAAATGACTCTTATGGTTACTTAAAATAGGAATCATCACAACGGCCCTATATAAAAATTTGAATATAAGGGTTGGGTTTACAGAACACCTCGATCCTAGAAGACCGGGAAGATTTCAGCTAATGTGTTAAAGGAAAAGGGACTTTAGGATAAGATTACATAAGGATAGGACTGTCAGAAAAATAGCAAAATCACATAAATTTAGGATATTAAAAAAAGGTTAAGGTAGATTTACATTTAGCGGAGAGGTCGAAGACTATTGGTTTAGAGAAAATAAAGAAAGATAGTACTAGAAAAAAGGTACGAAACAGATAGAAAGGGGAATATTGACAATTAGGATAAAAAGGGCCAAAATTAGAATAAAATTTTAGTTGTGCGCTAATTCTACAAACGAAAAGAATCCAGAAGAGTGCTGTGGAAGTGATAACTAAATTGTGACAAAGTTTCAACAAGTCCAAGTTATTTTTAAAAATGATGTGGATGTTGGTTTTCCTCCAACACATAACAAAGGTCACTGACCTTCGGGTCAGAGATTTTTTGTATAGAGTGGCACTGTATCATTTATGGGCCACGACCGGCGAGCTATTTGGGGTACAAAACCCCAGTTTAGAACCGGTAAGGGCAATGATGGCCCTGTGGGTAGACGTTATCCACTCCAACTATCAAGTAAACAGGGCGAAGATCATGACTGAGAACCAGGGACCTTACAGAGCCATTCCACCATGTACCTGTGCAATTTGTGTAAGGCCAGTGGATAATTTATTCAACCCTAATTTCTTCTGGAACATGTGGCGAACCTTAGATATCCCTTCTTGCGGTTGTTCCACTTGTTCCAGAAAAATACCACAAAAAAGAAAAAGGGGAAAAGGGAAAAAACAACCCAGGATAAAGATTCCAGGAGCCCCATATCCTCGCCTACCCCGAACCCTCATAACAACCACGGAAGCCGGACCCTCCGGTCATGAACAACATCAAGCCGGACCGTCCAGACGGAACACCGGACCGGCATACAGCCAAGCAGGGCCTTCAGCTCCTGCTGACGTTAATATACGACCGCAAAGCCCCCAACAGCCGCCGCAACCCAGGTACGCCCGGTATGTGGCACGACCCGTACGTGGAGAGCCCCTCAGGGTAATTTTACGAAGGGAACCCGACGAGGTGGAAGAAGAGGATGAAGGGTACTGTACCCCTCCAATGGACCTTAGTCGGAACAACTAATATAAACAAAAATGAAATAAAATTAAAAAAAAAAAAAATGTAAGTAACAAACTAAAAATTAACCCCATACAGACATTCCTATTTTTAAGAAGTAAAAAGTAAGAAGCTTTATATTTCTTGATGTTAGTCTTTACCAATAGAATAAGGGTATTTTATATATAGGGTAATATTAATAAAATTCTAATAAAATTAAAAATTTCAAGAAAGATAAAATATATGAAATTTTAACGGAATTTTTGCAATTAATGTATAAATTGTGTTTGAAGAAATGTATCGATAAGTTTGCGAAATTTTAAATTTAATTAATTAAAAGGAAATTTTTATCAAAATAAAAATAATTTTAAGAGAACAATTTTACTATTTACTTTGAATTTTGCAATTAATGTATAAATTATTGTGTTTGAAGAAATTTATCGATAAGTTTGCGAAATTTAAAATTTAATTAATTACAAGGAAATTTTTATCAAAATAAAAATAATTTTAAGAGAACAATTTTACTATTTACTTTAAATTTTGCAATTAATGTATAAATTGTGTTTGAAGAAATGTATCGATAAGTTTGCGAAATTTTAAATTTAATTAATTAAAAGAAAATTTTTATCAAAATAAAAATTATTTTACGAGAACAATAATTTTGCTAATTACTCTAAATTTTGCAATTAATGTATAAAATGTGTTTAAAGAAAGTTATCGATAGGTTTGCGAAATTTTAAATTTATTTAATTAAAAGGAATTTTTTTGAATAAAAATAATTCTAGGATAAAATTTTACTGAATACTTCAGATTTTTACAAAAAAAATATATATTTATTTTTAAGAGAAAAATTTTACTAATTACTTCAAGAAGAAAAAAAAAAAAATAAATAAAAAATAAAAATGTTTGTACGAATCTTTACCGAAGTAAAAATAATAATAAATTATTTTTTTTAAGGAAATTAACGATAAGTTGTATTGAAATTTTACAATTAGAAAGGAAAATAATTTTATTCTTGTACGAACTTTGACAAAAATTAAAATATATATATAATAATTTCATGTTAATATTAAGAGACAAAATAAATAGAGTAAAATAATTTTTATATTTTCAAAAATATGGTTAATAATTGTTATAACCATATCACGAAAATATTAAGTAACCTATAATCTTTTATTATATACCTACTATATGAGGAAATTTAAGATAGGGTAATAATAAAAAGTTGTATTTTTATAACATTATAGAGAAAAAGATAGAAGGTATATTGATTAATATTGCATATGTCATTAATTTTAATTTTCATAACTATTAAAGTCTGGATAGAGGGTCAAGAATAGAGGAATTACAAGTAGGTAATCTATATGCCTATATATTTATAAACATATATTAATTATTTTTAATACCAAAATATCGTGTAGTGATTAGCTAACCTAAAGAACTTTTCATGTCAGGCGATTATCTCAAAATTTATAGTTATGATTTCTTTTATCTCGACCACTTATCCCAGATTTACTATTCCCACAGAGAATTATAAGAAACCACTTAAAAACATAAGTTGTCATTAAGAGGTGATTTTGTCCTTAATGTTTTAGAGTAAGCTAGTAGGTATAGAATTAAGAGGCACTTAGTTTTGGGACGAAATGACGATAAATAATTTTTGGTTCTGTCTCTGAATTTCTTAAGACAAGCTATCGCTTACGGTCGTGATCCAGGTTAAAATTATAACATCTGGAAAGTTGTTTTGAAGGGTTCGCATACGCAGTTCGCAATTTTAAAACACGTATATGCATTTCTCTACTTGACATGTTTAATTTACTTTGATACATTTCGTTTGCTTTGGTTAAAAACACTAATCTTTATATTTTACTGTTTTATCTATTAAAAATTATTCTAAAAATACACTTTACGTTTTAACATTATAAAATTATTAAATTATTTTATAACCCATCGCTAAGTTCATACGCTAATTTCGTAGCATAAATAATGCGATCGATTCAGAAAAAGCCTTCCCTGAGTTGTTTATGCCAAAGGCAATAGAGGATGATATTGCCTTTGACTTTTAAAGGGGGGACGGATGTGGTGACTCGGGCTATCTTAATATTATGGATAATAATTTTTAAAGAAAATAAAATTTTATTAAAACCTAAATTAAATAAATAAATAGATTCATGTTAAATAATTTACTGTTATGTAATAACATAGTAAAACTACAGCGAAATAAAACGAAAGAAAATTTCTTTTAAAAAATTACTTCACCTAAATAACTAAATAAATTAATACCTTACCTTCAATTAATAAAACTTAAAAAAATTAGAATGATCTTTTAAAAACTTACCACTATTTTACTAACGCAAGATAATTTTAATGTAAAAGAATTTAAAGATAACTAAAAACTTTACAAAATAAAAGTCGGCCGTAATGCCGAACCACATCCTCCACCCAAGCAAACCCTTTCCAACGTTTTCCCCTTCTAGACGATAGGCGGGACTTAACAATAGAAAACCGCGTAGATTAAAGTAGGTCACCTATACTCACCAATCTCGCGAGCGCGTTTAAGAAAACTATATAAACCCATTTTACTCCCTACCTTTGATCCAACGCATATTATTGGTTCTACTTGATAAAAAATGGAAATTGACATGCCTAAAGCTCAACATTTTAAAGAAGTGGACAAAAAGGCGTGTTTTAATTGTGAGGGGACCAAAAGTTATTTAAACCGTAGCATTGCTGATTTCGGGTCAGTTCCTACCAACAAACAAAGTTATCTTAAAAAGTTAAAAGTTAGTCACGAAACGTTCGAAGTTTAAGTCGGGTCTATCCAGAAAAAGTACATATTCACAGTATTCAAATATTTTACAAGTTAACCAAAGTAAAAGTTATACGTTCTATTTATCAGCAAATATTACAAGTCGCAAGTGCAGGATTTCTAAATAGAAAAATTGTCTATTTAGAAAAATCGTTACAAAATAACAAATCAAAAATATTACCAAAAGTAAGTGCCAAAAACTTATCTAGTCACTAATATTATCAAGAATTAAGATTTATCGAAACAAAAACTGTATGGTGGTCCCTTATATTTTGCAAAATCTAATAACTATATTTTCAAGAAAAATAAATGTAGTGTTTATAAAAATACCCCTAAGTGTTTCTCTGTAACTACCCCAAGCACCCAAAATATTAGTTACGTAAATTCTTAAATAAGGAATATCTCTCGCAAACCAAAATACCGAAGTATAAATTCAGTCTAGGCGTCAGAGGTCAATGGCATCTCTAGCGACAAGTGGTTGATGTCTGCAAGAACAACAAGATTTCCGAGAAAAGGGTACCACAAAATCGATGGAATTTTGAACTGTTATAAAGGACAGGTAAAGACTTTTAATATATAGAAACATTTTATTGCTCCCTTTCGATTATTTTTAACAAGAACCCAGTGCGAATTTTTATGTAATTCGTCCTGTATGTGGCGGCCTGATGAGGATTTGTTAAAACATTAAACAATAAACAATTTTAAATATAAATAAACATTTATAACAAGTTTTAAAATAAATAAACAATTATAATACAGGGCGGATATTACATTTGGTGTCATAAGGTGTGAGGTATGACATATTTTTATAAAAGTGTCATAAAATATGAGGTAAAAAATTTAATAAAACTGTATAATTATTTTACATTGGTATCCTTATGAGTGGTGTAATAATATAATACAATTATATTACAATTGATTTAATGTCCATAAGTAGAGTTAAAAGTATAACAAAATTTTATTTGCTAACGAAGGAAATAGAGTTTAGATATTTACCCTAAAAACTTTAGTATATGGTATTATAAAGTATAAAATTATAATATAAGTATATTTGACAATTAACTTTGGTCGATAAAAATATCGTATAATAATAAGTTGTATTACAAATATTAATACAATATTTGAAGCATTAATAACAAAAATATTATTAAGTATAATAATAAAAATACTATATAAAATAATAAATAAAATAAAATAAAATTAAAAACAAATAATGGCTGATCCAGTAGCACCAATCCCGGTAACAGTTAACAGTAATAATGTGATTATTGGACTTGATTCAATTCCCACATATGACGGCCTTAGCAGTATTGAAGAATTTTTAGCAGTTATAGACGAAACAGCTGTTTTAACCAATTGGACAGATCAACAAAAAATTTCAATAGCCCGACTTAAACTTCGAAACAAAGCAAAACAGTTTATAGATTCCGAACCCAGTCTTAAAACTACATGTAATTGGGGGATTTTAGCGGACTCCTTAAAAAGACAATTTACAAGACAATATGTAAAAGGTTCCGCAATGAAAAACTTTATTGAATGCCGTCAGAGAACAGGAGAAACTTGTCGCCAATATTTAACCCGATTAAAACTTTTGGCAAACCGTACTGTTACTTCAACGGGAACTGCTGCTA
>Ga0315913_1007718_pt1 | contig 12854 bp, 6 predicted proteins | sample MpolsnodulesMG_FD_207736 | JGI IMG/M metagenome (GOLD analysis project Ga0315913, IMG submission 207736) | Medicago polymorpha root nodule microbial communities from Los Angeles, California, United States - small nodules | ecosystem: Host-associated > Plants > Roots > Nodule | place: USA... | reverse complement strand
AAGTTTGATTTTTTATTTTAATAATACTTTAAACATGAAGATTTGTTATTTTAATACCTTGCAACCATATACTTCTGCTGATGCAGAAAGGAAGCTGCTAAATTTGTAGACGAGATTCGCGACCACATGTATCAAGCAAATCGTACGTGGCTAAAATCAGTTCGCAGGCATATGAGAAAAACATTAATCGATGGAATAATTGAAGCATCAAGTAAATCAAAACCATTATCCTTTCTCTCTCATCCAGTCCCTGAATGTTCATGTTTGCGGCACGACTCCTTTGAAGCATCAAAGAATTCTTCCATTCCTTTATCTCTCGGTGTTACTCACCAGTGTCCTGCATGGATGGTCACTAGTCCAGTTTCTCAATCGAAAGATAAGGAAAATGAAGACGACAGTGATGACGATGATTCTGTATCCGGTTTATTCTTTAAACAAAGTAGTGGAAATAATGAAGGTGATGCAGAAGTAAACACTAAAGAAGAAAATCAGTTCGAGGATCAAGAAGAGCTCGAGGGTGGCGACAGATGACATCCCAAGGTAATGTGTTGATGGTTCATCTAACAATCGATAATGGTCACATTCTCCGGATTCATGTACATAATTGGTTGTTGCTTCCAACCGCTGCATACCGGATTTAGTTTCAGGTGGAGAAAGGAGTAAAGCCTATCCGGCCTTACTAAGGAACATGGTTTTAAATCGTGGTTGCAGCTGTGGTTATGCCGCAAATTTTTAAAATGCGGCAAAGTGTGGCACTCGGTCGAAATTGTGGTTGCGGTGTTGTTGCAGAGACTTCAAAATCCTTTCTATTGCACCCACAATTGCGGTTGCGGTTGTACACGCAATTCAAAATCATTTACTAGTAGAGAATAATCTATGTTACATAAAGTCCTTAAATATAAGTTCCCTGCTAATTTATTGATAACATATCAGTTTTGGTGTAACCTTGCATGACCCTCCTAGTTAATTAATATTAGGCTTAAGTTCACTTTGGCTGTATTTTACTGATGTAGCAATGAGAACTTGGCTCCATTTTTGTATCTGATAAGATTAGTGATTCATCCTTTTCATATATTGAACGAAAAGACTTAAGAAATGGCAATGTGGTGTTATAAACTTTCTTCTATCTTTTCTTTTTTACATATATGAGGGAAATTGGAATAATGTTTATGTATACTAATATTTATACTTTTTCATCTTGAACTTTGATGCTTCCATATTTTTGTAACTAGATACTTTATAATTGTAGCAAATATGGAATGCAAGAGTCTTGTGAGTGTCTTATATTCTTCTGGTGGATTCCTTGGTAGCAAACATGAAAAAAGTTTCATATTTGCTGATTCAAAATGTTGAATAGTATGAAAAGCAATTTGGACCTTTCTCACTAAAATTATAAATGCAAGTGTTATTCCTTAAAAAAAAATGTGAACGTTTTATAACTTTTGTATCAGGTAGTTAACTCGGTTAGTGAACGAATGGACATGAAGAAGTTTGAAGGAGGAGGTCTTCGGTTCAATGCAGGAAACTAACGTAGCTAATAACATGTGCTTATTTAAAGTTTACTAAATTTATTCTTAGGAATATCATTCTTTGGCATGTGAATCTTTATTCCAAGTTTGTAGAAAAAAAATGGGTTAACATTATAATATTCATACGAACCTTAATAATAATGAGACTAATAGTTTTTTTTTGTGGTGGCCGGAGTTCAAACCCGAAACCTTGCATATATTATGTATTGTTCATACCAACTGAGTTAAAGTCACGAGGACAAGGAAGTTAATAGTTAGTTACACATTAAAGTTTTTCTATGGAGAAGTTAATAGGAAGGCTAATATTCCCACAATTTTCTTTGGAAAAATTTTTCAATTCCCAAAATTTATTTTACTCGAGAATAAAACTTACAAATTCTGTAACCATGCATATTTTTATCATTTCATTTCCAAGAACCTACAAATATAGTTTGAAACAAACGCACGGTTTTATAACTTTTGAAAAAGCAAAAGAGTTATGCTAACAAGTGCCCTAAGAACATTGTTTAAAAAACTCATTATAAGAATTTTTATCTTGAAAACACAAGTTAAACAAATGTAAAAGTAATACTCCCTCCTGTCCTATTTACAAGAGAAAGTTGACTTTTTAGATACATTGAATAATGTATATATCTAGTCAAGAACCTAAACTAAATACATAAATTATTTAATGTATCTAAAAAGTAAAATGTTTCTTGTAAATAGGACCGGAGGGAGTAATTACACAACTATTTATGCAAAAATTACCACTTTTAGTCGCTTAAACAATGCTCAAGGGCACTTGCTAACATTTCCAAAAACAAAGTTGATTTTCATAGATGAGAGGGAAGATTAAAAAAGTGATTTTCCTTAATATACACAAACAAAAGTAAGTGTCTATTTCAATAAAAATCTCTGTAAATGATCTAGAGATTCTAATTTCTCATAATCACTTCTATTTTAATCTTTAGAACTATTGGCCTATTTGATAAAAAAAAAAGAAGACAAATTGGCCCTTAATATGCTGTCATGGACGGCTAATTAGAATAAGCTAAAACTATTATAAACATCATAAATTCTCCCCAATACTTTGCACAAGCAATGGTGTCATAACTCCAAACAAGTTATAAATAAACTCTACACCAATCCTACTTTCCCTCATCTCAAACCAAAAAATAATCTAAATTGAACAAATGAACATGAGGAGAATCACTAGCTTGCTTCTCTTCTGAACCTCTTTGGACTCTGTTCAGAATCCTCACTGAAGTAATCCATTCCTGAACATGCCATTGCTTGATTGCTCACAAATTGATTTTCATTCCTCTGCAACAACAAAAGATTTGGTATAAGATGATTCTTAAGGAGAAATGAAACAATATGAGACCATGCCAAGTCTGCATCCTTAGAACTGGACTAAAGATTGAACCGGTGAGACTTTCGAGTCATAGTTCAACTGGTTAAATTGGTTTAACCACGGTTGAACTAGATGATAAATAAATAAATAAAAAGTATTATAAAAGTAAAATAATGAATCAAAATTGCAAAAGTAAATCTGATTGAACCAACTGCAGTTGAACAGCGGTTTAACCGCTTCAACCCCGGTTCAATCCAACAACAATATAACTGATCAAAACAACTGATATGGCCCGTTTTCAGTTAAATTGGTTGAATCGGCCGGTTCAGCTCAGTTTTTAAAACATTATGAGTTATGGAGTTTATGTGATAATCACTTAAATACAATAAGATATTTGTATTTGGATAAATACGTTGAAAAGTAATTTGCATTCTCAGACATTAGTTCATTATATGAGAGTTTATGGGATAATCACTTAAATTCAATAAGCTATTTGTACTTGGATATAGATGTTGAAAAGTAAATTGCATTCTGACATTTGTTTTCATTGAAAATAAAATTTGAGACAGATGGAAAACAACGAGGGAATGCATACACTATTTCCATATGCTATCTTGAAGAAGGTACAAAAATATACAGAAAACATCTAATGAAGTATCGTCAATTATTTTTATAAGTTCTTCCAAAAACTTACACAAGTACTTATATTGTGTGGTAAACTCAAATAAACTCAACAAGGTTTTTCAAACGCCACCATCACCTACTAGTTTTAAACTGACCAAATATAAAGCTTATACATTGGCAATTTCTTCTTCCTACATCCTTTTTACTGCATTCTGGTAATACTAGATCATCTAGTTCAATCTCTTCAGTGCAATAAAAAATCCTCTTAAGTAAACAAAAAAAAAATGAATAAACTTTGCAGGGCTAAAGAATGAAGAAAAATAACGCATAAACAAACCTTTGAGCTATAATGGCAGGGGGTAAATCCAGTATTTGTTCGTCTACAAACATCAATTTCCACTGAGACATTGGTCTGGGACAAATCTACACCTGAAGATTGTAGCGCTTGGGTGAGAGTACCCAATATTCTGTTTAAACACGAAACCAGTCAACATCATATATTAACATGAATATTATAAAATGTACTCCTATTGATTTATGTGTTGAAGAATTAATTTCCTGGACAATGTATCGTTGCACCACTTATTTTGAAAATTATATGATGATAGTTTTGAAATCGATTTACTCGAGCCACAAAGTGCAAAGGTAGAGAAGAAAGAAAGAAATCATCACACAGTCATGTGCGAGGGAATTGGGTCTAGGTTCTTGAAGATTCTGATAAAGCACTTGCCATCATCGGAATTGAAACTGCTGGAACGGAATCTGCTCATCGCTGGGGGAGAGGTAAAAAGAACTCCAAGTCGAAATGTCCTGACACAGCCGCCAGAGCCACTGGACTGTGGTCAACCTGCGACGAGACTGCCATGTCAAGTGCCGCCACCCAAACCTCCAGATCTAGGCGATTAAGTGTACGGAAAGGGTCATGAGCAAACGGGGGTAACTCTGTCTGACGACAGTGTTGAAGGTGAGAAGAATCTAGAGAGAGTAAAGGTAAAGTTGGTGATTTGTGAGTTTGTTACATCTCTTAACCTAATGTTGCCATACTACAAATATTATTGTCTTGAGAAAGCGATTTACAATTTGGGATGTAATAATATTAATAGATCAGGCCCAATTTAATATTAACACCAGAACCATGGATCAAGAAAGTAAGCTCTTAGATATCCTGTTGAAACCTCAAGTACCTCCAAATGGTACTCATGTTTGGGAGGTGATTGCAAGTGTTAATACCTATCCCATGTGTATTAACTGGTTTTTGGTGTTTGAGATTTTCAATGAAAGGCAAATATTAAACTTGAAACCTTGGCTCTATGTAAGTTTCAATTTGAAGACACAGGTTGAGAGAATTGTTGATGTGTGGTCATGGACGGAAAGTGATTATGTGTTACCAAAATCAGCAATGTGGAACTCATGGACTAATGAATTTGCAAAACAAGGGATGCACGGTGAGTTTTTCAAATACTTCAGTATGAAGTTGATGATACAACTGTGTTTGAAGATTTTTATTAGCTCATTCTCAGAGTGCATTGATCAACCGGTGTTGCGAAATGAGAAAAACATGCATGCTTATGTTTTGAGTACTTGTAATAATAGGAATTTAGTACGTAGTCTCACTACATTGGGAGATTCTAGGTGTCTCAAATTACCTAGGCTATCTTTATTTTTCTGCACTTGTAATTTTCATTTTTCATCCATTGTAATCAACAGTTAGATCCCATTTGAACTCTAACTGGATTATTCAGAAAATAATATTTCCCTTTCTCATCAGAATTTTACTATTTCAGTCCTAATACTAAATTGAATCCTATCATATGATACATGAAGATGGTAAAAGAAAACAATGTCAAGTTGTCAACTGCAATAAGACATTCTGAAACGAACCCTTCAACATTTTCTTACGTCAATTTTTTCTTTTCTTTTCAAGAACCGAATCTCATGCACAATTGTAAACCAAGTGGCGTTCTAATAATTTTGTCGGAGGGGTCATATCAAAAAATTTGGATCAGTGATAATGTCCTAACAAATTGCAAAGAGTAGTTGACAAGACTTAAGCGGGTAAAATGGTGATCGACAAAGCATATAAATGTGGAATGGTTAGAAGAAGACGTGAAGAATAATAAAATATAGGTCAATATAATGAAATGACCTACATACCCTTAAAAAAATAAAACGGTTAAAACTATTGGGTATTCAAGGTATTCGATGGATCCCCAATAATGATGTGATAAAGGCGCGATTTGCAGCCATGACTGACGCATCTAGTGAACGCGTCGCAATGGACCACATTGCTGCTCCTCGAGTCTGTTATAGCGCTGCAATTGACAACATAGACATATGGTATACCAATGTTGTCAATCGCAGATCACAGAAAACAGATTTGTTCAAATTCCACAATGTTACAATGCTATAGCCTCTATTTGACAACATTGCAGTACGCAACAATGAAGAGACACTCCAACTGGCTGCTGCTGCTGTTAACTATTCCAACATTATGATTGAATGACTTAAACAACTCACAAACATAACTGAAAAGTAGAATTATGATAATCTAAAATGAAGACGAGAACATTAGCATTTCCTTTTGTAACACACGCAAAATGTGTTCACACTCTTAAAAAGAGTAGTTTCAAGCACATAGCTAACATGAAATCAGGCAAGAAACACTGCTCTGAATTTATCAAAGAAACTCACCTTTGAGAGTAGGCACTTGAGATGCTATCTGATTCTGATCCACTATCAATTTTCACCTCCTCTTGTTCCTTCAATGTATTATCTGAAACAATATGATTGTCCTTGGTTGGTTTGCTAAGCCATACTTGAGGCTGGAGATTTGAAGCCATGTCAGGATTAGATACAGGCAACTCCAGCATCTGTTGAGTCACCATACCACCGCTAACAACCGGATCAAACATGTCCAATCGCATTTGCATTGTCAAGGGAACTACTTCTGTGGATGAACCAGGGATGCAACCCTTCTGAATAGTTGTGGAGGGGTCAGACACTATTGGGTTCTGTACATTTTTAGGAAATGACGGAGAGACGTTATTTTTTCCATCAACAGACCCATTTTGAATAGCACGAGAAGGATCTGTAGTATTTTCGGAAGGTCCGTGATGATTTCTCTGAAAAAGAAGTCGAACACAATAAAATTTAGATGAAGAGCCAGTGCTATTATTTCAAGGCTTTACGTCGCAACTAATCATTGTGAGAACTATATCATCGAGGTTGCCAAATGCCATGAAATGGTAAAATATTAAGCACCACGGAACTTAAATCCTGAATGATAAATTTTATGCACTTGACATCATGAAACATGACATACAATCGAGTATAATGGCATGACGATGACAACATATGTAGCTCTACTTAGTAGAAATAAGAGTTAGAAGTTGGTGTTGTTTCGTTTGCATTTAGATCAGGAATAAGACGAGTATATAAACATAAATTCTCATACAATTAGACAATCACAAGTTTCATAATGTCATACAACTTAGTGTTTCAAGTTAGAGTGTCATGACAAGATCAGGTTTGTCAATGGCAAATCACAAAAAATAGCGATCTGTTCAAATTCCGCTACGCTACAATGCTATAGCACCATTATAACTGCTAACTGACAACACTATATTTAAGCTCATATCACAGAACAGTAGTTTGTTAAAATTCTGCTACGCTATCGCCACTATAGCCGTTATTTGACAACATTTTTTAGATATATGAGGTTGTATTACTTGAATCCGAACAGTTCCTCATATATTCATAGAATTGTACAGATATATAAACAGGAGAACCAATGTCGAGATCCCTGAATTGTAGGATCAAGGCTCAAGTTGAGCTGGATTCTAGCTTATAGGAGCTTCTCTACTAAAATAAGTTCTTCACTTACGTAAAAGCCCATATTTACATTTGTTTATGGCTAACTTAAATGAGTAATTAACTTAACAGGGTAAAATAACTAATCTCAACCCATATACTAATCAATCAACGGTTGATATTCCAATGCATTCATAATTTGTTATGCACACACACACATAACATTCATTGTTTTATTCATCAACGATTGCCTTTATAAATGTACTTCATCCACAAATGCATACTTCTAAGGTCATGCATTGGCAATCAAAGTAAAAAATGAACACAAACACAATTCCAAATAACTTTACCCATGGAATTAATTTAGTTGGCTCCTGATTCCATCCTTCATAAGGATGTTCATAAACTTGTAACTTTTCCTGTAAGAAATGAATATACTCAATAACCTGCACATAAGACAAAAACGAAGGATAATAAAAATCAAAATTCCCAATTTAATTTACAAGAATTTAAATAATCATTAAGATGAATACATGAAGCAAATGATTGAATCAAGTACCTCCAACAAAAAGGAAGCTTTATCTCTTTTTGAGTCATTTTCAGGAATGAGATCTCTCAGAGCCTGAAATCTGTCACACAAATATATATTATTTATTCAAACATCCAATCATTACCTATGAAGCACAAACACAGACACCAGTCACAACACTGACACGTCGACGCTGACAGTAATTTAAGTGTATGTTGGTTTCACATCTAGAGGGGCCAAAATTGATTCTAAAAGTTTATAATTGATTCTAACATGTTTGGTTGCTCTTTAGTAAAATTAATTTTGCCTTCAGAACTGATTCCACTTGAAGCTAGAAATTGAAACTTTTGATTATATAATTGATTTTAACACTTTTTGTTCAACTATCCAAACATAAATAACTTTACCTTCAACTCACTTTTAGCCAGAATCAATTTTACACAATTAATTCACTCAAAACCAATTTTTGTCAACGCAAAACCAAACATATACTAAGAAAATGACATAATTTAATGTAATTACACGTGTTGACATCAGACATAGACACATGTCAGACACCGGACATGCCAAAATGTCGGTGCTACAAAGATCATTACTAAATTACTAAATCTTAATATTAACATAAGAAAAACATAAAAATTTCACTCAAAATATAAACATAACACAACAATTAATTAAAAAAAAAAAATCTTATTTCTTATAACATTTCAACATGAAAATTCACCTTTCATTAATTTTACTTCTTCTACGCTGCTCAGTTTCTGAATGTTTAGAACGATGAGGGTTAGCCCTTTTCCCTCTGATGGGTTGTTCATCCACCTTCACTGCCAAGTCACAACACAAAAATTGCATTTTTACATAAAATTGAATTGTGAAACACAATTAAAATGGAAAAAGATAAGAAATTTGAAATACCCATTAATCAAGGAATTGTGAATCATTGTTGGGTATTGTAGAGAGAGAAAAAGAAAAGAGAGAGAGTACCATTGTTGTTGTTGTTGTTAATAGAGGAAGATGTGTTTGGTGTAAAGATGTCTTGATCGTCATCATCATCAACCAATTCTTCATCTTGATGGCCTTCAGCAGACCTAGCCATTTTCCTTTTCTTCTAAATTTTCTCGAGAAAATCCAAAGTTAGAGAAAAAAATAATAGTGTTAGCTTAGTAATGTGTGCACATCATGATGCAATTAGTTATTTTTACTTTATTTTTTTTATATTTTTTTACAAAAGTTACTATTTGTTTTTGCGTGTTAAGCCTCCGGTTTCGGGTTAAAGAGGAAGAAGTTACTATTTGTTTTTGCGCGTTAAGTCTCCGGTTTCCGGTTAAAAGGGAATAAGTTAGGTTCATTTAACAACATTTTCATTTCCTTCATTTAGAAAGTTAAAGACACAAAAAAAAAAAGTTTGAAGATAATTATAAGATACTTAATAACGGTGAGGATTCACTATTTACTTTTAATACGAAGATCCTAACTCGATGGAAGATGATATGATAGTTTGGTCGTGAGATAAGTATATAGTATAAAAAAAAGGTTATCTTAATCAAAAATCGACTTCTACTTCTTTCTAAACAATTTGTCTTTTGTTGGAATGTCTAATCAATTTGTTGCAAAAGTCACACTTTGATGACTATAAAAAGAGTTACATTTTGATGGAACTAGACACAAGATTATAAAGTTTTTTAATGAAAATCATAGGCTAACCTACAACAATATATAAACGCTTTAATGAGATTTAAAAAGAGAGGTCTTAGATCTAGATGTGACAGAACTGAAGCTCGTAGCGTCTTTGAAGAAAAATAAATATAAATATATTTGTAAATGTTTTTTGAGTTCGAAACTTTTTTCTATTTTAGAATGTGACATCTTTCGCTCACCTTAAATTTTTGTTATGTAAAAAAAAGTGAGTAGTTTTTGGAATAATTTGCATTACAATCCCATTCATACTGTGGAAGCTGGTGGCCATGTTTGGGAGGTTTTTGACTCTTGTGTATGCTAGTTATTCTACTCGAATCAGATTGTTCATCAGATCTCTATCCCTTATTTGATTACTTTTGATGTTGGAATTAGTAACACTAGGATGTCTTGTACTGCATGCAAGTCCTACTCATACAATTGATGAGACTTATGTTGGAGAGACTAAACCATGACCCAATGCTTCTTAGGATGAATGGCAAACCTAAAAGAATAAGGACACATCCTTATCAATCTAATTCATTCTATATGAATTTTTAGGAGTATCTCTCTCATGAATGGTCTTATGTTTACTTTCTTGTTGATCATTATGATCTTCTTTTCTACAAATTCAAGATTCATAATACTACTCTGATGGAAAGCCTGCATTGAAAAATAGATATGCTTCAATTATTGCTATCCGTTTCACTTCGGCTTTCGTTAGATAGTTGGAATTTCCTATGTTCCATTGTTGGTTTTTGATGTTCCTCTAACAATTTTTTTATTCTAACACACATAAGATTTCACTAGTATTTTGTTCCACTATTGAATACTGTTTTGTTGTATTTGGCTTTGCTGCATTTTTTTTTATCATTTCTTTACTTAATATGTCATGTTATGGTGGTTTGAGATACCCTCTCAACTTCTGCACTTTTTCAATTCTTTTCTTGGCTTACCTGACCATACAAGTTTTGGACAACCTCTTCAGACTTTAGCTACTGCACAATTCACCTTTATACTCTAAAGAAGATCAGTGATACAAGTGCACACAATTGTTGTGATTTTGATCTAACAATGATTAATTTTATCTCACAATGACATTTCTCCCTTTTCTGTTTAAGTTCAATCTAATCAGACTAAGGTGAATTTGAAATTTTTAATTACATTTTTTTGTCAAAATTTTCAAATACACTTAAAATGATATTCCAATGATATAATTGAAGCTTTAGTGTATTTATGTTTACTATCTAATGTTTGAGAATGAATCTCAAGTTAGAAAATGATTCTAATTTCTTTCAAGCAATTTTTATTTTTTTTCTTATGATCTTTTTCAGATCAAGTGATTATGCTGACATAAAAGATTTTGATAGAGTCAGTGTTGTGGAGAGGTGTGTTCTCATTTGAATGATGATTTCCTTTATAGAATTTCATTCTTGGTGAACAAGCAAGGAACTAGCCATTATAAACTAATCAATATTTTGTCCTTTTGTGCTTTGCCTTGATGACCACGAAACTCTTTAAACTATACATTGTGTTTTGCTCCTCAACTTCTGATATATGACTATGAGCTTCTTGCACACCCGTGGTTATGTTTCTGTCATCATTTCTTTTAGTGTCTTTTAAATTTCTCATTTTGAAGTTCATTATGAACTTTTTAAAAAATATTATATTTAAATTGATTTTTAATTCATTTTTTAAAATGACAGTTTTGAAACCGTTAAATATGCAACGACATAGTAGAATTTTCCAAACACTAAATTCATTCACTATGAACAATGTTTTTTTTTCCTTAATAACTAGTGGTAATTAAAATAACACCTAGGACTTTTATCTTTGAGAAATGTTATTTTGACAAACATTTAGTTGTCCAACAACGTATTTATATATTGAAAATATACGAGTTCGTTTTTTAATTAGTTTGTTCTCTCTCATCAAGTCAAATTAATAGTTATAAATGATGTATTTTCATACGGTTGTCAAATACGTTGTCAAGTTTTGGTTCTTTAAATAAAAGTTTTGATTGTTCAAATAACATTCGTTTTTTTATAAGATACCTACGCCAATTAATAGTAGACCTTAAGGAATTATTTGGCTGGTTATAAACTGGACGGAAATATTCAAATATGCGGGTTGTCAGACTTCACATTGATGGATGTGGTGTTTTGAGACACCATCGCTGATTACAACATCAACAACAACAACAACTCTCTCAGCGTAAGATATAGTTGTGTGAGGATACATACTCCAAAGTACAAGTATCCATTGAATCTCTTTGTCCTTGAAGTGACAGTTCTGAGAGAACCACTTTTTGTACTTTGAAGATCTTAGTAGATTTCCAGTAAATCAGAGTTAGACCCGTGATCTTCAGTACTTGATCCAAATCATGGTATTGGTATTTGAATATACCAATCATCCAGATGATTGCCTGTCCAAATGATGATATAGGCGTAAATACAATTGACCACACACATAATCATCAGGTCCAGACGATGGCTTGGATTTCTTGGAACAAATTATGCATTTGTTGACAATGTGTTGATCAAAGGATTTGATTGCTTGCTTAAGATCTTGATCAACTTGTCTTGGACATAATGACCATTTGTCATTACTTCAAAGATAGTTGTACGTCTTTCTTTGCTTGGATGTTCAACTGATTACATTAAGACTAGAAGATGACATTATTCTTTCAGTTGTCTTATACCATCCTGCATGCTCATAGATACATTTAATAGACACATTATTTCTTTATTATTAATCTTGTTATCATTAAAACATAATATAGAGGTATTATTTTTTGAACCTACTTGGTTCTAACATATATCTGGTTACTTACTTAGTTTAGTCTCAACCAAAGGTTTCAAAACATAATCTCAAGCGATTAAGGCTTTCCAAATCCTCCCTTTTATGTTAGTTACATATGTCCTTTATGTGTATGGATGTCAATTTAATTTAATTTAATTGAATTTCTGTTAGACGATTGACTTGTTCTCATTATTCTCTTGCCACCTTTACTAATGACAATTTTACTCTGTAGGATCAAATTTTGGAAGGGAAAATTGAAGTCAAATGTGAATCTAATAATCTTTATTATATCATAAACCCATCAATGACGCACCCTACAAAAAAATTCTCATCTTACAGTACATGCTCAGTCATGTCTAAAGTTCGGGGAGATAAAAATATTTTGATTATATAAAAATAATATGGAGATAAATATTCGGGTGAGGATGTTCGGGGAATAGGGAAAGTGGTTGGTCTAAAGTTCAATGGAGATAAAAATAATATGTTTAATGTGTTGTTTGGGGTGGGGAGAAAAAAATCAAGAGGGAGGTGGGAAGGGGGAATAGACCGTGAG
>Ga0315913_1007712_pt1 | contig 12860 bp, 6 predicted proteins | sample MpolsnodulesMG_FD_207736 | JGI IMG/M metagenome (GOLD analysis project Ga0315913, IMG submission 207736) | Medicago polymorpha root nodule microbial communities from Los Angeles, California, United States - small nodules | ecosystem: Host-associated > Plants > Roots > Nodule | place: USA... | reverse complement strand
TTTCTGTTGTAGACGGGCGGTTCTTGTTCTTGAGCCGGAAAATCCAGGGGGTGAGGCTGTGGATATTACTCCAAAGGAGTTTGGAGTCAGAACATTGGCTCAGGAATATGGTGGTGGTGCTTTTACTGTTGCAGGAAATGTTGTGTTTTTTGCAAATTATAAGGATCAGAGATTATACAAACAATCCATCACTTCTCTCGGTGAGGAAGCAACATCAGTTTATATGTCTAGCTGTTTTATTATTGACACGAAATGACAGTTTTTTTGTGCCCCTTTGATATACTGTCTTACTTACTCTTATGTTAGTTTCGTTCTGTCATCACATTGTGTTTCTTTATAGTTAATCTTAGTGCATGTTTGGAATGACGGTGAGTTTCACGAAATCACGGTGGCACCATGATTTTTCCGAACTCACTGCCAATCCAAACATACACTTTGTTTACTCATATATTGATTTCGATCAATCTTAGAATGTAGATTTGGTGTTCTGTTATTTTCAATAGTGCCTCTGAAGCAAGCAATTCTGTTAACTGGTGCTGTTTTTTCTTTTTTGTTTCGTGTGCGTGCTTTTCTCTTGCAGATGTGCCTCCTATACCTCTCACTCCGGATTATGGTGGACCAGTTGTAAGCTATGCAGATGGAGTATTGGATACACGCTTTAACCGTTTCATTGCTGTAAGGGAAGGTAAGGGATTATGATTTGGTCTATCCTTGAGGTTTATGTTAGAATGCTCCCGTTGTGTTTTTTACTTTTTAAATTATTCATTCATTTAGTCACTAATGTATAATCACATTGCTAGATCGTAGGGAGAGCAGTCAAAATCCACCTACAACTATTGTATCGATAGCAATTGGCAGCAAGGATGATCACGGTAATAATTTCCTTCTTAATAGTGAGTTTAACCTCTGGAAACCATTATTACGTCTGAGTCTGACTGTATTGTCTGACTTTCAGAACCAGAAGTACTAGTTGGTGGGAGCGACTTCTATGCTTTCCCACGTCTAGACCCTAAAAGTGAAAGAATAGCATGGATACAGTGGAGTCACCCCAACATGCCGTGGGATAAATCAGAACTTTGGGTTGGCTATATTTCTGAAAATGGGTGAGCAGAACTCTTTGCCTTAGTTGTGACGTGTGAAGAAGTTAGACATTTTGCTTGCCCTGTATGTGATTTCTTTAAGGCTTTGTCTAACATGCACAACTCCATTCAGTCTTCTATTGTGCACAACATTTTCTTAATCAGGTCTCATCTATTTTAACTTATAATATCTTTTTTTTCATAAACTATCATCAGTGGAAACCACTAGATTTGAAGTGGAAACACTTCAAAATTTGAATATTTTTTTTCCGAAAAACTTCAAAAATATGATAATTCAGTTTGATTTATTTTTTTTAACTGTGTTGTGTCTTCAAGCTCGAACTACACACTTCTCTCCTCTACCTCCCGTTTTTTTAGTTCCAACGAGTTTGCCACACACAACAACACATATTTATTCCACTTCACTATGAAGCATCCACTTTGGTTCCCTTTCATATTTACAAAACTGCAATTTCATAATAGATTTAATTGAAAAGTAACAATTATTTACAAAACTGGTCATTGGTTTGAATTTTAATAAAATGAGTCCATCATCAGTGCCACAGTTTTTGAGGGAGCACTTTTACTGACTGTGTGATGCTGGAACAAAAGAGGGAGAGGAAAGGTGGGGTGGGGTGCCAACAAATCAGTGACTGTGCTGATCAAAACAAAAATTCCGGCGAGTGTGAGGGAAAGGGTAATAAATCCTATGCTAAAAATCCACTACTCAATCCAACCATAAACAAAAGTGGTGCACTGTGCTAGACTTACTACACTCTTGCACCATACACGCAGCCTTTATTTAAATATGAAAAGTTGATACTTATGCAGATATGTAGTTGTTTTCTGAATCATACAGCACATTTTTTGTTGATTAAGTAAATACTATAGTGCTTCCTTTTAATATCCTTAAAAAAAGAAGCGAGTACTTGAGTTGTATCAACTAGTACACTACATTGAGGTTGTTGGTGTTGATACTCTGTGACTTTCATATACTGTTTCATAAAGCCTCATGCATAGATTTTATTCCTCCATTTTGGATCTTATTTTGTCTCTTGGATCTAGTTTTCGAGGTCCATATAATAGTTGATGTTACTGTTTCATATTACATGTATATGTCACATTTTCAACTTGAAGCATAATCATCTAAGTTTCCATGCAGAGAGATCTACAAGCGTGTTTGTGTAGCTGGGAATGATCTTTCAGTTGTGGAGTCTCCAACTGAGCCCAAGTGGTCCTCTGATGGTATTTAATTTAGGAATTTTATGTAACACCCACAAAAGTCGGTGCATTCTTGTTTAATATACACATTCTTTATTTTAACTATGCAGGGGAACTTTTTTTCATCACGGATAGGGGAAGTGGTTTTTGGAATCTCCATAAATGGGTAATTATATTTCACAGATCAATCCTGCTTGCCATGAATTATATATATAGTTTTAATTAACTTTTGATCGTCTGTATTGATAAATGTTCATAAATACTGTGTAATTTTAAATTCACAAGAAAACTATGCATTTTAGTCAACTATTTTTGTGAATAAATACTTATGTTTTAATACTACAGATGCTCTTGGTTGATAATTCAAATTTTCAATTATCATCTTCATTTGCTGTTTGTCTCGAATTCCTTTTTCAGCGAGATGATTGTTTGTGACAAACAATTTGGTTGCAAGCATGTTTGATTGCTAATTTTTACTGGCCACACAATATCCATTATTTTAGTAATTATTTACATTTTATTTTTCTTTTCTAACTTCTTCAATTTGTTACAGATTGAGTCAGAAAATAAGGCCGTGCCTGTTTATTCTTTGGATGCTGAGTTTGCTAGGCCACTATGGGTTTTTGGTATGAATTCTTATGAATTCGTGAAAAGTCCTAAACAGAGAAACTTAATTGCGTGCAGTTACAGGTGATTGATTCTTAGTCTGCTACTTATCTGTCTCTTTTCATCTTTTCTCTTATGCAATCCATAGTGGTCTAGCAAACTTAAGAATTTGTGGTACAATTAATTCAATGGTTTGATTGTGTATGCAGGCAGAAGGGGGTGTCGTATCTTGGTATTATTGAAGATGCGCAGGGCTCAAACCTAACCGTGCTTGATATCCCTTTCACAGATATCGATAACATTGTAATTTTTATAATTATTTCTTTGGCTTCTTTGTGTCTAAATCAAGTATTCACACAATAATAATCTTAATTTTGCAATGCCGTTGCAGACTTCTGGTACTGATTGCCTGTTTGTCGAAGGAGCATCTGCGGTTCTTCCATCATCTGTGGCCAAGGTGATTTCTTTTTTCTCTCACCATTCTAATGTTAAGTCATTTATGCTCACTCCCTGATAGATCTCTTGCTTTTTCAGGTGACTTTAGATGACAAGAAATCAAAAGTGGTTGACCTCAATATTATATGGTCCTCATCACCGGATAGTTTAAAATATAGTTCGTACATCAGTAAGCCAGAGCTGATCGAATTCCCAACTGAAGTTCCTGGTCAAAATGCTTATGCATACTTTTATCCACCATCTAATCCTACACACCGAGCCACTGAAGGGGAAAAACCTCCATTATTATTGAAGAGCCATGGTAAATATTGGTCCCGTAGGAATCATTTAATTTGTTGGTTTAGGAAAATTATGTACCATAACCTAGTAGTAGTGCAACCACCACTTGTAGGAATCATCACTTAGTAGTTGTAGAATGACCTCTTTTAAATGTATTATTTTTCCTTGAATATTTCAGGAGGACCAACAGCTGAAACACACGGAATTTTAAATTTGAGCATTCAGTACTGGACTAGTCGTGGTTGGGCATTCGCTGATGTTAATTACGGTGGAAGCACTGGTTTGTTTCTCACCCTCTTTTTAGAAGTGGTTTGTTTCTCACTTTTCCTTTCCTACAAAATAATGTTCTGAATTATATAATGCATATTGTTTGGAAGGTTATGGCAGGGAGTACAGGGACCGGCTTTTAGGACGCTGGGGAATAGTGGATGTCAATGACTGTTGCAGTTGTGCTACATACTTGGTAATGATTTGTTTTCTAGTGTAGGAGAATCAGCAAAAATCTCATTTGATTCTGCTAGGAACTCAAGAATTGAACAATTTTATTGAAAGATCGAGAAAGGATAAAGGAGAATATAAGAGAAATATCTCCTCCAAGGGTTTCCCCTCAATAGTGTCACTACTCAATTAACAAATACAATATTGAATCATCATCACTATCTTTGTATTCTCCTTTATATAACAACCTCAACTAACTAACTATAACAACTCCTAACTACTTTAACTATTCTAATTAGTCATTATTCTATATTGTAACAGATTATCCGGGATTTTATTTATTTTATTTGATTCTGTAATTATTAGTCCTAATTAAGGGAACAACTAATAGTGTAATTTTTTTTTCTTCTGATACAAATGGTCCAAGTTTGTAGTAATAAAATATGAAAGTGTTATTCCATTACTTACACACATTTGTGGTATATGATGTATTATCTAGGTGGACAGCGGAAAAGTTGACGGGGAGCGGCTTTGTATAACAGGGGGCTCTGCCGGTGGATATACCACCTTAGCTGCACTTGCTTTTAAAGATACTTTTAAGGCTGGGGCTTCTTTGTATGGTGTAAGTTCATCTTCCTACCATTCACTTTCACATTTATCATCCGTAGACAATTCATTTTCCTAAAGATGAGTGTTCGTGGAGTTTCCAACTTGTCATCAACTCCAATTATTTTTGGATGTTCTGTACATTTTATTTGTTTTTATTTCTTTTCTGCCAATATCTGTTTTCATTTCTCTGTCACTAATAAAGATAAGAATGAGATGACCAATTTTCTCTCTCTGCTTTAATATTCTTTTAAGTGGTTAGTTTTATTTGGTGTTGTAAATAGCAGATCACAGAAAATAGTGAATTGTTCGAATTTTGTTACACTACAGCACTTTAGCTGCAATTTGACAACACTTTATACTAAACCGCATATCATGGAACAATAACAGTTTGTCCAAATTCTGCTATGTTATTTGATAACACTGGTTTAAATTACCGATCTAATGGCTTACAGCTGCATGCACCTTTTTTAGCCTTTTTTTTTTCTAAACATTTTCATAGCCTTTTTTAGCCGCTGTTTGTTAACATAGCATGTTATATAATAACTTCAATTGAATAGTTATCCTTCCAATGTAAATTAATTGGCCAATTGGTCTCTCAAACAGGTAGCTGACTTGAAGTTATTGATAGAAGAAACTCATAAGTTTGAATCTCACTACATTGATAATCTAGTTGGTAAGTCAATGATGATCACTTGATGCATCAGGTTGCTCTTTTTTGATATGTTTTTTTGTTTTATTTAGAGTTCAGTCTTTCTCTTAACTGATTGCAGGAGGTGAGAAGGCGTGGTTTGAAAGATCCCCAATCAATCACGTGGATAAATTTTCTTGTCCCATTATTTTATTTCAAGGATTGGAGGACAAGGTTAGTAACAAGCAAGTAAACCTTCGATTTGGCCCTTGAACTATAGAAATATAATAAACAATCCATAAATTATTCTCAATTCATCGAGTTGATCTCTAAATTACTTTTAAAAGTTATTGAAAAAAAGTAACTTTTAAAATAAGAGGGAGAGTGATCGTTTAGCGACTAACTTGTTAGATTGAGAATAGTTATGGAACTTTTTATTATATCTCGATAACTTAGAAACCGAATCGGAGAAAGGGTGATAGTTCAGGAATCAAAAAAGATTCTAAAGTGTAAACTGTTAGCCTATATCTAAATCTCGTTAAACTAATCAACAAATTTCAGTTCGATAAATTTATTCTACTCATTGTAGGTTGTGCCGCCGAGTCAAGCTCGTGAAATTTACCAGGCGTTGAAGAAAAAAGGTGTGCCAGTAGCTCTTATTGAGTATGAAGGAGAACAACACGGTTTCCGAAAGGTATATGCTGATTTAATTGCTTTCGTAAATGTAAGTTTATGTAGGAAACAGTGACTATATGCACTAAACTGATGAGTTGGATGTAGGCCGAGAACATTAAGTATACACTTGAACAACAAATGGTTTTCTTTGCGCGATTGATCGGGCGCTTCAATGTTGCTGATGATATTACTCCCGTCAAAATTGAGAACTTTGATTGAGAATGACTTTTCTAGAGGTATTAATGTCATCTTTCTTTATTGGCAAAATTACATTGGTGGACCTTTGAGTTTTGATCCTTATTTCGGATTTGTCACTGAAGTTATTTTTTCTCGAATTGGTCCTTTATGTTACTTTTATTTGCACTGTAGCCTTAAAGTTATACTCATTTTGCAATGTTGTCCTTTATGTTACATTTTGTGATGTGCAAACTAGAGATGAACAATATTTAGGTGTTCATTCATGATACCTCACACTAGAGATGAATGAATCACTATTTTGAGTTTTTGAATTCGAAAATTTCTCATGAATGAAGAAATTTCTGCGAATAATTAAGTACTTTGGTTCTAAGGTTTTTGGATTTGAGAATTTAAATTTAAAGAAGTCATGAGAGAAATAAAAGGGACGATTTTGACATGTTTATGTGAGTAATCTCAATGATAAAATGTCACTTTTTTTTAATAAAAATTGTTAATAAACACTATCAGGCAAACATAAAGTAACATAAAGGACCTATTTGGGACAAACAAAATTTAAAGGATCAATCTGAGAAAATGGTCATACTTAAAGGACCACAGAAATAATTTTGCCTTCTTTATATCTATGTTAGAACAGTTGCTAAAAAATCCTTGTTATACCGTAAATTCAGGAAGGTCTGCTAGAACATTTGCACTGATGATGGTCTCCTGCCACAACAACCATTTTACCAAGAGTGTGTTGCAGAGTTTCTACTACATATCCTCAAATCTTGTTTAGTTCTAATTCTGGTTTATGATTATGATCTCTTATCTTGACCATGTTCAAGAAATGTGGCATGTATTTGTTGTCTAGAATATCAGTCTTGCATAAATAATGTAGGTGGTAATGAATCATAAACCATAATGCTGTGAAATATTATGCTCACAAAGTTGCAATAATAATACTCTGCATTTGTTTTCTGTAATCTATTTCTCATAACATATTATTCGTATCATGAATTTAAATCACATACTCCCTCCGTCTTTAAATAATAGTCGTTTAAGGTTTATGCACTGTTATTAAGGAAATGATTAATTGTGTTGATTTTGATGGTAAAATCAGTATCATTTACTAAAACACCCTTATTAATTGTAGTTAGTGGAGTAGTTAAGTTAGATGAAATTCAATAAATAAGGGTATAATAATGGAAAATAAATAAATAAATGCTGCATTGATATTCTAAAGTGACAATTATTTTGAGAAAAATATTGATAAAAAAAAAATTATTTTGAGAAAAATAAAAAATAGTTCAGAGACAATTATTTTGAGACGGAGGGAGTATATGATTTTTGATATATTATATGGCATCATTTATTATGCTATTAACTATATAACATAATAAAGTCATTTATTTTGCAATAAATGATTTTTTATTTTATATTTTTATCCTTTAAAAGAGAGAATATTAATTTATATTTTCAACATAGTATTTAGTATTTATTATGACCGAAGAAAAAGATATAACATAGTTAGTGGTATGTTGATTAAGAAATAACTAATGATGGAAATACCAAATGAATCTTATAAAAAGGGACACAAATATTTTCAAGAGTCTTATCATTAGAGACGAAAGTAGTAATATTTTATATTATCGCTTGTTGAATGAAAATGTTTAGGGTCACAAGCATATAATAATTAATCGGAAAGTGATATTTTAATGAAATTAGATTTACGGTGAGTTTGATTTAATAAAAAATCAATGGACAACACAACTATATTTGTATTTTGTTTGGTTTATAAACTGATCATGAGACTGAACGTACAATAGTTGGTCTTAAGTACAAAATATCTAAAAGAAAATATCATTTTCATTTTCTTCTTAAATAAGATCTCTCTCTCTCAAAATTAGATACCAAGAAGTTTGAAGAGCTACTCTCAAAATTAGAGAATCTCTCTAATTAAGTAATTTTTTTTACTAAATTTGTGAAGGAAGCCATAAGTAGATTTTTCTACTTAGGATTTCTTTATTCTCATATAAATCTTGTATTGATTCTAATATTAATGAATGACTTTTGAAAATGACTTTCACTTATTTCTCTTCCCTCTCCTCGTGTAGATTTTTGATTTTACTTGTGTTTATTTATTCGTTTGAAGTGCGTTTTGTTTTGTGTTGTGTTTCTTGTGTGTTTTGCTATGTACTTTTGTACATATAATTATTTTATGTTTTCTGTACATATTTGTTTTTGGGTCCCTATGTAATTGCTATATGTTAGTGGTATTTTAAATGGTTTCTTAGCGTTCCAATTTGGTTTTACTTTAGCATATCTCGATAGTGGTACAACAATCAGTTTTTTTTTAGAGTTCTAGCTTAGTTTAGCTTTACCTTTACCATGTCTCAATTGATATCAAATAGTGGTATAATAATTGGTGTCTTAAGTCTTAACTTTATCTAAAATAGTTTTCTCTTTTTAGTTTTTTTTTTCTTCATATATCTTTATTGTTTTTGCTTGGTGTCTATTTTTTTCTTCGTTCTTATGGTATCATTTTTCTTCTTCTCTTTCTCTCTTTTTCTCTTTACTTGTTGTTTATTTCAAGTTCTTTATGATTAACTTCCCCTTGTTTCTCTTTTTTTTATTTTTTTTTATTTTTTAAATGAAGTTAATTTTTTTGATAAAGAACTATTATATGTTCAACTTTTTTTCTAAACAAGCCGCCTTTAAGAAAATGGTTAATAACAAAAAGCTTTTAAAAAGTACTAGGGATCTTGATAATTTATCCCAGGGAAGTAAAATACTAGGGAAGTAAAATATGAAGAGAAGTACAAAAACATTTATTCCTTTGCTTTAAGTGTTTTTGAAATGCTGGTGAAATAGTCAAAGTAGAAAAAAAGGGAAGTAAATGAGGAAAAACTAAAAGAAGGGAGATTTAAGTGTTCAATGAGTTTTCTTCAAGACACATGGAGCCAATTTATAAATAAAATAATTCCTGAAAGAAATCACATAAAAGTTTGCTAGTACACACACAATTCAATCACACACACACAAACACACACACGTTATATTTAAAACACCCAAAACTAAAAAAACTTTAGACAAATGGTTGATAGCTAGTTGGAAAATTTCAAGGTTCATAATCTTGAGAAGATATTATTTCTGAATCCTGCTCTTTACCCGGCACAAAACACTCGAGTCCAGCTGAAATACCGAAAATACCCCGACGTTAGTTAAGTAACGCAAGCTGCTAGAGGTAATTTTTTGTTCTTTTTGGCTTCGAGCCTTACCTCTCACTAAGTATGCTAGCTGCTGTCAAGAATTGAACTAGCGTGAGTTAACTCACGCCGGGGTAAAATGGTCATTTCAGTTGGACGCGAGTGTTTTGTGCTGGGTAAAGAGCAGGATTCATTATTTCTTGCAGAGTAAACATGAAGCTAAAAAAGTTATAAAATGATGCGAATACCATAGCAAGAGTGAAATACCAACTTTAGAGTGGACCAACATCCATCAAGTTAGATTGGGCTTATGTCCTAAATCATCTGTTGGAGTCGGCTTGCATTTTGAAAATGAAACCTGATAAGATTCCAATGATAACAAAACATACTTAAGCCTTAAATGAATTTTCCTTTAGATGCCTCTTGCATGGGGTTGTGGACCATTATAGAATTCTAGCCGAGCATAATCTTTAAAGCATCTCTTCATTATAAACATCAGACTTAAATTTAATTGGAAAAAACCACCTCGGAGTCAATACTTCAAAATAAAGATGTACATAGAAGAAGTCACATGTAGACAATCCCATATTTAAAGTAAAATGCATCATAAACATCATCGGCATAATAAAACTCCAACTACTTCCATGCTTCACTTGTAAATTCTTTCCTGTAAAAATTAAATAATGATGATGTGAGTTTAACTCAACCTTAACTCTAGCCATAATTTAAATTGTAACCTAACTTATAGTATAACCTCCAAACATAATTGTCTAAATTATCGAACATAATAAAACTCCGATAACTTAAACTAAACGACTTGTGAACATAAGGGATCATTACAATGGAACCATCACTAACATGTCATTTATCTATCAATATTGGTTGGTAAGACAAAAATAAATTAACTTCCATAAATGATACCTCATTTACATGTACTTATACGTTATGTTAAGATAAAGACAGTGGACCCACCAAGATAAGACGAATCCCACTGTTCGCACTTAATTCCACATAACTAATTGTCTAAATTATCGAATATGGACAAATTTCGAACATAAGGGATCATGAATATGGAACCCTCACTAACATGTCTTTTATCTTTCAATATTGTTTTTTAAGGCATAGATAAATTAACTTCTTTAAACGGTGTCCCGTTTACGCATACTTACATGTCCCATCAAATTAAAGAAAAAGTGTCCTCCTAGATATGGTGAATCCCAATATTCCCACTTATTTTTTTAAGGTGTATTCCCATGTATAAAACCTCATTATCTTATCAATACATACACATAAATTTTATACGCAATTAGAACATTAACTACCTTTTAAGTATAATCTACTTAGCATTCATCTATTTCGTCACATATGTTCATCATTATAACAATTCATAAACATACATCAATCATCATCTTCCTAGAATTTTACTAAGTGTAGTGTTTCTACTACAAAGTACACCTCTTAACGGTTCTTCTCTCCTAAAATAATCGTAGTCATGCCACTTATAATGCAACAAAAACAAAACTTAAAAATTAATCTAATGTATGAAAGTATAAAATACTAGGTCTAATAATGATAATAATTAATCTTACTAAAAGTATTCAAAGAGGGGAAATTCGAGGTTGTACAAAAGATCTCAAAAATTCTACCGTAGAAGAGATAAATTTCAAAAGTTTATTGATATTTTAAAATAATTATAATTACTTAAGTTCATAATTGATTTTGATCAATAACATATCAGTAAAAAAAACTTCTAATGCAAACAACATGTTGAAGTATATACTAACCTTTGTCGGTTTATTAGTGATGCTCATGGCTATTTCTTTTGAGGTTTTCTACCTGGCCATGTTCCATCCTTCTCATACCTCTCAACTTCTTTCTTAGATCGGCATGTTAGGTTGGGTACATGCCAATGAACATAGAACTGTAAAAGATCAATGTTATGACATTCATTGCATTATGTCAATGGAAAATACCAATAGAACTAAAAAGGAATCAAAATATAATAAAATTAAAAATATAAATTAGATCATTATGAGAAAAAACATTCACATTGTTTTCAATTGGAAAATATGAACTTTATCCCCCTGTGGCATTTATTCTTTATTAAATAATGTACCAACAAGAGAAACTGTAGAAGAAATAATGAAGATAATAAATGATCTTACCGCATCTTCCTTTCCATTTTTCCTCATCTTCTTTCTCTTGGTCCATCTTTCAATCCATGGAGGATTGGGACCTTTTTGTTTCTTCAAACTTGCAGTGAATTGTTTTGATGGTCTTCCTCTCTTTCTTCCCTACAACAAAAAAAAATTATAGGGGAATAAGAAGCATGTATAAGAGAGCATTTCAATGTTGATTTACATGACTTCATTAGCTGTGAAATATTTTAAGGGATGTATTTATGTTCATATTTTATAAGTAAATTTTGGTGTTATGCCATTGGTATTTGGTCACTATGTTATATATGTTTCTTTGTTAAAAAAATGTAAATGGTTGTTTCTTTAAGATAGATTTTTCTTTAGATTTATCTAATTTGTTGGTCTTAAATAACGTATACATAACTTGAGGATGTGTACACATTAATCAAAATCAAAATAAAAAACAACCAAGCATATATTTGTTTACAAAATAGTTGTGATACCGTATGATGGACCAAAATTGGTGGTACCGCACATCAATATTATTTCACAATCAAAACAAATACACTCATTATGATATAAAACAATTATTAGACTCATAAACGGTACTAAATATAACACTCAAGAGATGGTGAAGATTGACTTCAATTATGCATGTATGATTGAGTATTTATTATAAGTGTGTAATTTTGGATCAATCCCTGAACCTTACAAAGTATTGGTCCTTATATAACTTTATAGTTGTAAAAAATTAATATATACATCCCCTAACTATTATGAGTATAAAATTCCTTTTATTTGATTCCTTGTAGAGCCAAGTGTTATCACATCATTAAAAGATGTTGACTTAATCCAAACTTGACATTTTTATTGAATGACAAAAATACATTATATAATTAAAAAAGGGAAAATCTCCTGCAAGAGTTAAACCAATTATATAAATTAGAGTACAAGAAGTACTCAAGTAAAGAGATAATAAAATGAAAGAATCCATCCCACATAAAAACAAGAGCGAAAACTAAAACACCATCAGAAAATCATCTAAACTCCCATCAGGAATACTCAACCACAACCAAACAAGAGGAAGACTAGGAATAGAACCCCTTGTCAACCAACCCCAAGACAAATCCACCACAAGTCCTTTACGGTGCCAACACAAAATGGGTTCATGATCCCACTCGAAGAAGGGCGAAGTGTGACCATAATGTTTTCCTAAAAACTACTTTCAAGAGGTGTATTTAACTGTAATCACCAACTGGAGCACAAGCGTCTCCTTCCCCAAAAATATGTGAATGATTCAGGATCTCCATAAGGACCACACACAATAGTTTTCTATATTAATAAGAAA
>Ga0315913_1007711_pt1 | contig 12860 bp, 10 predicted proteins | sample MpolsnodulesMG_FD_207736 | JGI IMG/M metagenome (GOLD analysis project Ga0315913, IMG submission 207736) | Medicago polymorpha root nodule microbial communities from Los Angeles, California, United States - small nodules | ecosystem: Host-associated > Plants > Roots > Nodule | place: USA... | reverse complement strand
AAATGAAATAGAGATTGAATGTGTATTTGTTCAAAAATGTTAAATTCTTAGAAAAAATCTATGATAAAAATTCATTTCTTTTTTAACAAGTTAAAATGGAATTCAATACCATAGCTGGTTCATCTCACACAAGGTGTGCAAAGAGAACCGTCCAAAAAATTATAAAGTTATGTCACTGTTGCCATAAAAATTCATATTAATGCACACAACAAACATGAGTGTATTGAGAAATAGTGTGTTTAATTATTTTTAATGCATCATAGATTAAATAATTGAGTGATGTAATAGAAAAGTTTTAATATTATAACACATATTATATTACTTTTAGATTTTTGTTTAATATTGAGAAAGCTTAAACCATTCTTTGATAATAAATTAGAATTATATTGCAAACATCTTCATACTCATCTAACACATAATAGTTCTGATGATCTTGATGTTGAAAATTTATTAAAAAATTAAAAGCCATTGTACATATTTTTACGGTTGAATCAAAATCAAGCTTTATGATATTGAAATCTTCGGAAATATCACATTGAAATTTTGTACATATATCATAATTTATAGAATGATATTAATGATCCATGCATCACATCTACTTAGGTTTTGTTTGCGAGTTTGGAGGGGAGGGGAATAGAAGGCTTTGAGGGGTGGAAAATATATGGAAAAATGGAGAATATATATTTTTTTAAATAGTAGTTTTTTCAGAGAATGATAAATTAATGCATATGATTACTATATTTTTAATTTTAAAAATAATATAATAACATAGATTAAATTTGAAGAATTCATATAAGCCCTCCAAAATCCCCCAAAAACCCTCCTCCAATACAATTTATACAACATCGGTGTATACAAATTAAAGTAGTATAATTGAATTGAAAAGGAAAAAACATTGAAGTGATATTCTTGAAATGGAGGTAGTAGAAGTAATAGGTCAAATAACTATAAAATGAGAACCCAAACCCATGTCAGCCCAAATGAAACTAAAACCCACCTCAGCCCAAACAACTATACAATCTAGGGTTTCGCCATTTATACATCATAGCAGCATCAGGTTTTCCTTTCAACTTTCATTTCAACCCTGAACGGCGTGTGAGAGAGAAACCTGTGAAATCCTCAAACCCAAAAATGGTGAAGTTTCTGAAACCAAACAAGGCCGTTATCGTCCTCCAAGGACGCTACGCCGGAAAGAAAGCCGTCATCGTGAAGAATTTCGACGAAGGAACCCGTGACCGTGCTTACGGCCATTGTCTTGTTGCAGGGATCAAGAAGTATCCAGCTAAGGTTGTCAAGAAGGATTCAGCAAAGAAAACCGCGAAGAAATCGCGTGTGAAGGCTTTCGTGAAACTCGTCAACTACCAGCATCTGATGCCGACTCATTACACTTTGGATGTTGATTTGAAGGAGGTTGTTGATGTTCTTCAGAGTAAAGATAAGAAGTTTACTACTGATATTTAAAGTTTAGACTTTTTTACTTAAGTTCATCATTAGTTTTTTTTTTTTTTTTGTACAAAGTCATTCACAACAACTAATATTTAGAGGTATGATTTTTTATTTTTTTTACTTTAATCGATTTATCTTCCATTTCTTTTCAATAATTGGACATTTGTAAAAATGAATTTTTTATTGTTTGTGTTTTATTAAAAAAAAATGTATTAGATATTTAATTAGTTTTTATTGCAAAATAAATCAAGCTTCATCTAAAAAAGATTAAAAAATTTCAAATGTTGATTGGTTGTAATATTTTGACTGGCATACATATTTAGACGGACATCGATTTTTTAATAGTATTTTAAATAGTTACATGATACTATTTTTTATTACAGTACTAGTAAGGTACTCGTGCATTTGTACATGTGTCATTTATTTTAATGCATATGTTAAAAAAAGTAATAAGAAACCAATGAGATAATTAATATTGACGATGTTTATAGTCCAAGTTCAAAGTGGTAACAAATTAATTTTCTAATTTGTCCAAAATAACATTATAAAATTTTATACGATTATTTTTATTAAAAACTGATGTATCTGATATATAATAGATATATGATACATAAATGTAATATGAGTTAGCATTTACAATCACGTTGTATATCTAACTCATATAATATTTATTCTCATATGACATTTATGATTCTAAGAGTCATATGTAATGGACGAAAATAAGGGAAAATCATGCATGTGGTTGGTGGTATTCTTGACGATTGATATGTATGACTTTAAGAATCATATTTAAAGCATGAGAATGAAGAAGAATCAATTCTGTATGATTTATTTAATTAACATTGATTTTTTTATGCAAAATTAATTCTATATTAATTTTTTTTATCTTTTATTTAATTAATTTTTTTTATCAAGAGTGTCCAAATTTGATATTAAATTCGAATAATATGTGACAGACATTACTTACGTCTAAACTAAACTTGAGATTACTAGAGTCTTTTTCTCATGAAAATTGGGGAGATAATACCGAATCTTAAATGTATATCCAACATTTTTTGAATAATGTATATCCAACTTTTTAAAACTAAAATTATTAGCACCATAGTCTGCACAAAAATTTAAAAGTATCCAAACAAAATAACATAAAAAATATCAACCATATGAAAGAAGTCCCATTGTGCAAGTTTTTATTAATTGACCGTATGAAACAAATAATATATCTTAATCTTTTTAACTTTCTATAATATTTTTTTCTCAGTGTATTGGATCATCAATAAAAAAAAGTCTCACTGTGTAAACCTTTGTTAATCGATCATTTTTTTCATTTATTTGTCTCATTATCTTTCTATTATGGTAGTCATAAATTTTTTATTTTAAAGGATCTTGTATAAAATATTCAATCTTTTGCGGACATTTTAGCAAAAGTTTAAAACAAATACGTGCATAAATGTAGCTATATTTTTTTTTTTGAAGGGAAATGTAGCTATATATTTAGTAAACTGTTTTCTTAAGTATTTGGAAAAATAGATAATTTGAATTTGCTAATATTATTATTAGTGTTGGGAAGATTTTAAATGAAATAGAGATAGAATATGTATTTGTTCAAAAATGTTAAATTCTTAGAAAAAAATATATGATAATTTTTTTTTTAACAAACCAAAATGGAATTCAATACCATAGTCCATAGCTGGCTCATCTAGTACAAGGTGTACGAAGAGAACCGCCCAAAAAATTACAAAGTTATATCACTGTTGCCATAAAAATTCATATTAATGCAAACAAAACATGAGTGTATTGAGAAATAGTGTGTTTAATTATTTTTAATGCATTGTAGATTAAATATTTGAGTGATGTAATAGAAAAGTTTTAATATTATATTACTTTTAGATTTTTGTTTAATATTGAGAAAGCTTAAACCATTCTTTGATAATAAATTAGAATTATATTGCAAACATCTTCAAACTCATCTAAGACATAACAGTTCTGATGATCTTTGATGGTGAAAATCTATCAAAAAATTAAAAGTCACTGTACATATTTTAACGGTTGAATCAAAATCAAGCTTTATGATATTGAAATCTTCGGAAATATTTCATTGTTTCCCCAATACATGCATAATTTATAGAATGATATTAATGATCCATGCTTCACATCAACTTAGGTTCTGTTTGCGAGTTTGGAGGGGAGGGGAAGAGAAGACTTTGAGGGGTGGAAAATATGAGGGAAAATTGAGATTTTTTTTATATTTTTCAAAATAGTAGTTTTTTAGAGAATGATAAATTAATGCATATGATTACTATATTTTTAATTTTAAAAATAATATAACAACATAGATTAAATTTGAAGAATTCGTATAAGCCCTCTAAAACCCCCCAAAAACCCTCCTCCAATACAATTTTTTAGTTCCCCCAAATGAGGAGTGTTTAGTATTATGAAGAAAAGTCAACCCCTCAAAGCCCTGCTCTCCCATTTTCCTCTATTTCTTCCACTTGCTCATTTCTTTTTTCCCAAGTCTTCCTCTCCCTTTCCCTCCTAACTCGCAAACAAAGCCTTAGAGACATTTTTTCAAATCAAACTATTAAGATCTTATTTTCAAGGGTTTGGCTAACGCGTGCTCTAAGGACACTCTTTAAGGATTCATAGTTAAGAAAATGTTTATTAAAAAAATTCAAATAGTTCGATTTTTCAATGCATTGATATTCATCAATTTCTATAAAACTTGCCATTTAAGATTTTTAAAGAATGCCCTTAGGAAGCATTTCTGTATCTTCAATTATACTATGTAACAAGATATATTGTTAAGAGACAAGCAAATAAAGTAGCTCATAGTATTGCTAGAGCTACCTTATCTCTCCCTAACCCCATATTTTTCATGAGGTATCTCATACTTTATACCCCTTGATTATTAATGATATGCAATAAATTTGATTTGGTTAAAAATATATATATTAAATTGTCATAATTTGATTTCTTCCGTATATTTTTTGTTAGTTTATCAAGTGCAATTCACTTATACCAAAGTAATATATTCCACCATAAGTCAAACTTTATCTTAATGTGACTCCAGTCTTGTAAGGGGACTTCACCTTCCATCTTTTAAAAAATGAACTAAAAACATGTCCATAAGAATATCACTAATGAACAAAACTCCTATATGATCATCATCATAGTAATAAGATGAATATAGTCTTGGAAATTTTGCATATTTGCTAGTATAAAATAATTCCATTTTAGATTAGATTCCAAAAGATACAAACAACACCTTAGTTTACAATACTTACACCGTCCAGAGTGGAACTCAAAATTTCATTGCATCTACATATACCTTTATTGGTTGAATAGTCTCTCTATGACACTGCACAACCTTAGACACCATCATAAGCCTTTTTACGCACCATACAAATTATAACCCATAGAGCACAACCTTAAAGATCATGAATCCATATCAGTAGGGATATGGATGAATCCTATAACATGTTAGTTATGCATTACTTTCCCTTCTTGATGCTGCCATTGCCAACACAGTTTATAAGTTTTGCGTACAAAACCACCAAATCATGCTGAAACATTGTAGGCTCAGAAAAGATACCCAAGTTTTGTAACGATCTATATATAGGAGAATAAATAAAGTTAATAATCGAGTTTTGGGCTGCGTACTTTTGTGATGAATTGTACATGCAAGGTGTTTGTTGTTTGAATAATGGTGTGAATATCGATAGTTTGATTGGTAAGACAATTATATTATAGGCATAAAGGGTGTTTAGTGACGGTTAATAATCGAGTTTTCGGTTGTGTACTTTTGTGATGAATCGTACATGTATAGGTTTGTTCTAGAGGCGATGTATAATTAAATTCGTTGATGTGATTTTGTCAGGAGTTTGGTGAGGTAGACCCTAAATATGTGAAGAAATTTAAGGATAAGCTGCTTGAGTTTTGAGATTTAATCGTTCCGCGTGGTAACGTTCATCGGATCAGGTTCAATCAATCTGTCAATCGGCCTTTGATCACTGGTGGTTTGGGAAAAATGAGGAAGTTTTGTTTAACTACTTGGGTGGGAACCAATTCAAGATCAATCTCTTTATGAGACCATTGGAACCTTTCAGCTTCCCATCTTATCATAGCAAGGCTAAAAGGCTTGTATAAAAAAGATTTAGTGTTAAACTGACCAAATACATTGCTAAGAAATCACAACTAGTGAAGTTACAATTATATTACAAACATCCTAAAACATATCGAAACATAATAGTTATGTTGATCATTTTAACGGTTAAATCAAAATTAAGCTTTATGATATTGAGATTTTTGAATATATTACATTTTTTTGTCAAACTAAATTTATTACACTGTTTTCCTATTGCATGCATACTTTACCGAGTAACTTTTTTTAAGGATTTTTTTTTTGTACCATCGTATCTACTACTTACAAACAGTTTTTAAATTCAAATTATTGAAATCTTATTTTCAATCATGCTATGTTAAAAAAAAATATCAAATATTCATTATTTGATTTCTAGCGAAATAATTTTTTAAAAATTTGATTATAAAAAATGTACAGAAAAAACAGTTCTAGCAGTACAATTATGAATGCACTATTCATTTGTCCAATGTATCAAAAATCTCAAGTCGACCATAAAGAAATGGAGTGATCTCTTTCCTTCTCCATAATTCAATTATTTTAGGAGGAATGAGAAGGGATATATAAACTAGGTAAACTATTTCTTACATTAATTTCATTCTCACCCATCAGTCGTTGTGGTACCAATTTTTTTTAGAGCATTGTGGTAACAATTGTTATTGAGGCTCTCAACTTGCCTAGATATTTTATTTAAATGTACTAGTTTACATCTCTACTTACATCTAACATTGATATATCAATGATAATTGCATGGATTCCAGACATGCTCGAGATATGGTGGTAGATAAGCTGTAGTAAGTGTTGGATGAGCGCTTCAATCATTGTAGAATAATTTAATATAATTTTCATTATACTTTTTAATTGATAAAGACTAGTTTCATTTTTGATAATATATTTTGGTGGTGGCCGGGGTTTGAACCTCAATCTTGTATATAAATTATGCATTTTCTATACCAACTAAGCTAAGTTTCCGAGGACATTTTCGATAATATCAACAATACATGGTGTTATAAAAAAAAATTGGGGATTAGGCTGAAATATAATCACCATATTGGCATTTATTCAAATAAAACTAGCCTCATATTTTTGTTCACTAGCTAAAATTCTCTTATATTTGAAATAAAGTAAGGTCTAAGTTATCTTTGAAGAATTGTGGCTAATTTATGCGACACTCAATAAAAAGTAAAAACTAAAAGCATGAGTAAATTTACAAGTGGAATCCACAAGTAAAGGATAGAATACAATAAACCGATCTAGACTACGTCAGGCTGACCATTTTTATTTTTTTTTATCAAACAATGAATGCTAAGACTTTTTTAAGAGTTTATTTAAATAAAAAGGCCAAACAACATGCCATAGAAAAAAGTCATAGAAAAAGTCATTTGAAATATGCAACATGAAAATTTGTAAAAAAATAGAGACTATTCGTACAAATATTTTAGATGAGCTAAAAATGGAAGTGAATATATTTAACCTTGGGCTTTACATATATAATGTAATGTTCATACCAACTGAACTATGATCACATGGACGCTATATATATATATATATATATATTGACAAAAGGGACACTAAAAATATATTTAACACCAATATTAATAAGATTGTATTAATATTAGTATAATTGGATTACAAAAAAAGGTAACGTGTAGTTGTAGTAGAATCAAGGTGCAAATAAAACATTAAAAAATGAAAACAATGTTGGGCCCAAATGAACCCAAACCTATATCATACCTATTCATTTCATTTATAAGGTCACTACAAACCTAGGGTTTTCAGTTGAACGGCGCCAGCAAGAGAAAGAAATGAAGAAGCCGCAACAATGGTGAAATTCTTGAAGCCAAACAAAGCCGTCATCGTCCTTCAAGGACGCTATGCCGAGAAGAAAGCCGTCATGTGAAGAATTTCGACGACGGAACCCGTGAACGTGCTTACGGCCATTGTCTTGTTGCAGGGATCAAGAAGTATCCAGCTAAGGTTATAAAGAAGGATTCAGCGAAGAAAACACGTGTGAAGGCTTACGTGAAACTTGTGAACTACCAGCATCTGACGCCAACTCGTTACACTCTTGATGTTGATTTGAAGGAGGTTGTTACTAGTGATGTTCTTCAGAGTAAGGATAAGAAGGTGACTGTTTTGAAGGAGGCGAATAAGAGGTTCGAGGAGAGGTTTAAGACCGGGAAGAATAGGTGGTTCTTTACCAAGCTCAGGTTTTGAGCTGTTTGTTGGAAACTGTTTTGTTTTTGATTGATTTATTGTGTTTTTAGTATTTTGGATATTGAATCTGAGACTAATGTTTGATTTTATATTTTCTAAATTTAGTACTATCATGAGAATTTATATTTATATTGGGTTTTGTTGATTACATTTTTATGTTTGGGTTATTATTTTCGTGATTTTAGCTGAATCTCTAAAATGGGTTAATTAATTTGTTTTGAGTAAATTTGGCGAATTTTGAATGGTTGAGATATATTTTGTGAATCCGTCAGATGTTATATGGTTTGAAATGATATATGATGTTACATTGATGATGATCTTTTGTTGTAGTTAACTTTTTAGTGTTTGTTGGATATTCATGTGATCTGGCTGTATTGATTATTAGTTCATATGATAGGGATAATTAACAAGTTTGAAGCAATTTTTGAGAATTTGTTTATATGATTGAATTTAAGAGAGACAAGTCTCTTGTATAATAAGTCTACATGTGTTGACATGTCTACTAACCAGAGGAATCATCTGTTGTTATATCATATGCTACATTGACCTCACTCTTTTGTTGTAGTAAACTTTATTGTGTTCAAATACGGTGTGAGTATATGTTCTAGCTTAGCATTTTATGAACAAATTGATGTCGTGTTCTAATTTGCTTTTAGTACAAAATGTTGTTCAATAGGTTTGAATTTATGAACTGGTTTTGGATTCTGGTTAATAGATATGGCGTTACTGTTATCTGGTAATTTGGTAATTTTATAATGGTACAGTGTTTTGGATTTATTTTTATGTATGTGAATATTATTTATTTGCGTGATTTGAATCCTAAAATGGGTTAATTAACTTGTTTCGAGTGTATTTGGTGAATTGATTTATTTAAGGGTTGAGGTTAAAAGATACTAGTCTGCAATATAGTTCTACTTTGATGTCACTCTTTTGTTTTGGTGAATTTTGTTGGATACTGCTGTGGTTTAGAATAATTTGAACTAACTCAATCGGATTAATTAATTTGATGAAATAGTTTGAAATATTGGATGTAAAAGGAAACCACTCTCTAATTGTTGTTGTTGCATGATAATGCTAAATTAATGGTGCTCTTTTGTTGCAGTAAATTTTTACAGTGATGTCAAATTGTGGAATTTGAACAAATTACGGTTGTCTTGCAATACACTACAAGTACAAAATGCTGTTAAATGGGTCTGTAGTGTTGTGTTGCATACTATACTTTGAACAAACTGTTGTTTTCCGCTATCTGCAATTTATTAGTGATTTTTGTGTTTTGGTCATTCATCTGATTTTGAGTCATTTGAATTTCTTTGATAAGATTAGTAACTTGTTTGTTGCAAATTTGGTGAATAGGTTTAAGAGAGTTGGTTGTAAAGGTTTACGGTTTCTATTATAATCATGGTGTTTTAACATACCCAAATTCGATAACGCTCTGTTGTTGTAGCAAAATTCATATTATGTAATGGAAGTGAATATATTTAACCTCGGCCTTTACATATATAATGTAATGTTCATACCAACTGAACTATGATCACATGGACGCTAAATATATATATATATATATATATTGACAAAAGGGACACTAAAAATATATTTAACACCAATATTAATAAGATTGTATTAATATTAGTATAATTGGATTACAAAATAAGGTAACGTGTAGTTGTAGTAGAATCAAGAGGCAAATAAAACTTTAAAAAATGATAACAAGGTTGGGCCCAAATGAACCCAAACCCAAACTCATATCATACCTATTCATTTTATTTATAAGGTCACTGCAAACCTTGGGTTTTCAGTTGAACGGCGCCAGCAAGAGAAAGAAACAGAGAAGCCGCAACAATGGTGAAATTCTTGAAGCCAAACAATGTTTTATTTTGGAAATTTTAGTACTATGATGAGAATTTATAATATTGCGTTTTGATGATTTAATTTTTATGTTTGTGTCATTGTTTACGGGATTTTGAGCTGAATCCCTAAGATGGGGTTGATTAATTTGTTTCGAGTAAATTTGGTGAATTTTGAATGGTTGAGATCAATGATGTATGATGTTTTTTGTTGTGAGCTTTTTAGTGTGTTGGTTTGGATATTCATGTGATCTAGCTGCATTGAATTTTAGTTCATATGATAAGGATAATTAACGCGTTTGAAGCAATTTTCAGGAATTTGTTTGAAATAATTGAATGTACAAAGAGACAAGTGTTTTCTGTAATAAGTATACATGTCTAATCACCAGAGGAATCATCTGTTGTTATATCAATGTGCTACATTATCGACGCACTTTTGCTGTAGTAGATTTTAGTTTGTTTAAGTACGATCTTAGTATATGCTCAAGCATAGCATTATTTGAACAAATTGCTATTGTGTTCCAATTTTGCTTTTAGTACAAAATTATGTTCAATAGGTTTGTATTTTGGATAATGGATTTGGTGTTACTGTTATATGGTGATATATAATGATACCGTGTTTTGGATTTAGCTTGTTTTGAGTGTATTTGGTGAATTGGTTTATTTAAGGGTTGAGGTAAAAAGATACTGGTCTGTGATATACGTACAGATTGACATGTCAAAGTTTGATGATGCTACGACACTCTTTCATTGTGGGTAATTTTGTTGGATACTTGTGTGAGTTAGAATAATATGAATTCACATCGTAGGATTAATTATATTGTTTGAAACAAATTTGATGAAATGGTTTTGAAGCATTGGATGTAAAAGGATACCACTCTCTAATATATCCATTGTTGTTGTTGCATGATAATGCTACATTAATGATGCTCTTTTGCTGTAGTAAATTTTTACAGTGATGTTAAATTGTGGAATTTGAACAAATCGTTGTTGTCTTTCAACACACTACTATTGCAAAATGCTGTCAAATAGGTCTGTAGTGGTGTGTTGCATACTATAATTTGAACAAACTTATTTTCCATGATCTGCAATTGATTACAGTGATTTTTGGGTTTTGGTCATTCATCTGATTGAGTCATTTGAATTCATCCGATAGGATTAGTTAGCTTGTTTGTAGCTTGTAGCAATTTTGGTGAATAGGTTTTTAGAGTTGGTTGTAAAGGTTGAACAGCGTCTATTATAATCATGGGGGTAACATACCCAAATTGATAATGCTCTGTTGTAGTATTTAATTTCATATTCATGTGTTTTAGAGTAATCTGAATTCCAGCGATTGAATTAATTAACTTGTTTGACGCGATTTTGTGAATTGATTTTGAATGGTTTGATGTATGTATAATGGGAGACTAACCTCTTATATTTCAGTTTTGACATGTCCAATCTCACCATTGGAATTCCTTGTTGCATTCATTACTATTATTTTGGTGATGCGTGTTAAAATGAAAACTTATTTGTTTTTTTTATGTCTGTTACCTGGTTAAAGGTAAAGAGGCAAAGCTAAACATAATGTTTAGAGATGTATTTACCTGGTTTTCAAATTTTGGTAACTCAATTTTATTTTTTTTTGAATTTGTTACTTTTATTTGATAATGATGTAACTATCAAGCCCTTAAAAAAATGATGTTACTAAGAGGATACTCTTTGGTTGGAGTGAGTTTTTTTTAATGTATGTTATGTTATGTATGGTAGTATCATAAAATGGGTCATAGTATTCGTTATTATGGAATGACTTCTCATGTTCTAGGAATCATTTTCTGGGACAGGATTTCCAACCGATACAAGCAGAATGTCGTAATCATATCAATCACCACCAATTGGTTCAATGCTCTTCGAGGCCAACCTCAGCGGGATCTTGAAATGGTCAGAAAGGGGGAGCAGCAGTAGAATTTATATATTTATTTCACTAGTTACTTTAAAAAAAAATACAACAAGTTACTTTTAACAAAAAAATTAAAAATTACTTAGGATAAGCCCCACAAGAAAACAATTTTGTTATATTATATATTTTTCCACCACATAAAACTAACTAGGTGTTTGACAAAAAAAAAAAACTAACTAACTAACTAGGTCTACTAATTTACACTTATCCACTCACCACAATATTTAAAGTTTTAGACTTTTTGACTTAAAGTTCATCATTAATTTTTTTTTTTGTACAAAGTCATTCACAACAACTAATATTTAGAGGTGTGATTTTTTTTTTAATTTAATCAATTTTATCTTCCATTTCTTTTCAATAATTGGACATTTGTAAAAATGAATTTTTTATTGTTTGTGTTTCATTAAAAAAAAAATGTATTTGACATATAATTAGTTTTTATTGCAAAATAAATCAAGCTTCATCTAAAAAGATTAAAAAATTTCAAATAGTTACATGATACTATTTTTTTATTATAGTACTGGCAAGGTACTCGTTCATTTGTACAAGTGTCATTTATTTAAATGCATACGTGAAAAAGGGTCATAAGAAACCAAATAAATAATTAATATTGACGATGTTTATAGTCCAAGTTCAAAGTGGTAACAAATTAAATTTCTAATTTGTCCAAAATAACATTACAAATTTTAATACAATTATTTTTATTAAAAATTCATGTATCTTGTATATAATAGATATATGATACATAAATGTAATATGAGTTAGCATTTACAATCATGTTGTATATCTAACTTATATAATATTTATTCTCATATGACGTTAATGATTCTAAGAGTCGTATGTAATGGATGAAAATAAGGGAAAATCATGCAGGTAGTTGGTGGTATTCTTGGCGGTTGATATGTATGACTCTAAGAATCATATTTAAAACATGAGAATGAGGAAGAATCAATTGTGTATGATTTATTTAATCAACATTGATTTTTTTATTCAAAATTAATTCTATGTTAATTTTATTTTTATCCTTTATTTAATTAATTTTTTTTTATCAAGAGTATCCAAATTTGATATTTAATTCGAATAATATGTGACAGGCGTTATTTACGTCCAAACTAAACTTGAGATTACTAGAGTCTTTTTCTCATGAGAATTGGGGAGATAATACCGAATCTTAAATGTATATCCAACATTTTTTGAATAATGTATATCCAACTTTTTAAAACTAAAAATTATTAGCACCATAGTCTGCACAAAAATTTAAAAGTATCCAAACAAAATA
>Ga0315913_1007709_pt1 | contig 12862 bp, 11 predicted proteins | sample MpolsnodulesMG_FD_207736 | JGI IMG/M metagenome (GOLD analysis project Ga0315913, IMG submission 207736) | Medicago polymorpha root nodule microbial communities from Los Angeles, California, United States - small nodules | ecosystem: Host-associated > Plants > Roots > Nodule | place: USA... | reverse complement strand
AACTCAATTAAATTCTAATTAACTCCCCAATTTTCAAAATAATAATAATTCTCACATTATTTTAATAAATATCATAATAAATCATATAATAAAATATTGCACACCAAAAATCAACACCAATCAACATGATTCATATTAAAATCATATAAAAGACACTAAAATAAATCAAAATAAATAATAACAACTAGGGCGTTACACTTTGCTTGTGAGTGCTTGAGGATAGCGGGAGCTACCTCCGTTATCTGTTTTTGGGAGTCTTAGCTTAGGGCTCTGATTTAGGATGTTGGTCTTTATGTTTATTTTGATGTGGACTATGTTTTTGAGATTTTACTCATATGTTGAGATTGGAGATTTATTTGATGATGTATGTATAATGTTTATGATATGACTATTTGGAGATGTATGTTATTTATCCGCTGCGACGTTTTGAGAAATTTTAGTATGAGGTCACGTTTAGATTGTCGGATATTAAGTAACAGTAATGTCACGTTTATTTATCTTAGGTAGACTATACAAGTAATGAGGTCGTTGGGACATTACTAACCTAATTCGTCTATCCCTCCGATGGCTAACTGCACCTGGTGATTGCACGGTGATCCTTACGTGCGGGGTCTTGCTAATTCAAAGGTAATTGAAACATAAACTTAAATTGGCGCTCAAGTGTTTCCCAAGGCAATGAAGGCCAAGGTGGGAGGTCGGCCCATCTATGAATTTTAGGACACTCATAACACACTCTCTCTCACTTACTTAGTAGTTCTACAGACGGACAACCCTAATCTATGTCTACCTTACTAAGGGTTTAGGAGAATGATTCTATTAGACTACAAATTATTTCCTTTACCTAGGCCCTTTTTTCCTTAATTACTAACCTGTTACATCCTAGGTTCAGCAGAGTTACTACTTAGTCTTACTTATGTCACCTCCTAAGTACTTACTACTAGGGTCAACTCTCTTTTCGGTATCTTTCGCTAATTACTAATCAATTACTTCCTAAATAGATAGTTACGAGTATAAGGATATAAATATCAAGATATAAGCATCCAGATAGTGATAGCAATGTTAGAAATCTAGGGTTGCACTTATCACAGAAATAAACTAAGGAATTTCCTAATAAAACTTAATAGCGAACAAAAAATTTATAAAATATAAACTACCTGAAATTAAATAAATATCCAACAAAAATAAACAGAGGCTCATCTTAGAACTCTTGAATTGCCACAGTTCTGAACGAAAAATTTCCACAGTTCTGAACGACAAATTTTGAATGAGGAAGGCTGGTATTTATATGGGAGATTTCTAATTGAGTTTGGGCTAAAAACGCAGGCTAAACCCACAAAAACAAATAAAATTACGCCTGCGCCCCTCGCATGCGCATATAGCATGCCCTAGGCGCATATAGTGAAAATTTGCATATGCCCTAGTCGCATGATATATGCCCTAAGCACATATAACAGCTTTTCCATGCCCTAGGCATATGGCATATGCCCTAGGCGCATGACATTGCCTTCTTGGGCCCAATTTCTCTAATTTTCGTCGTTTTTAGGTCTTCGTCTTCAAGTGACTTGTCTCGGAACATGGAAACAAAATTCCTCCCTATGTAAAGTCTCATGAGGCCTCTTGAATCTTCATTCTTGGTCTCCCCAAAGTCTTGAAAATTCTTCAGATGTTCTTGATTTGCCGATTTGCATGACTTCTTCGTGAGTTACTTCAAAAACCCCCTAAAATTGTTATGTTTCGGGAAAACTAGAATTACAGACTCAAATATAGAAAACATTACAAATGTCTTGAAATCATCTGCAATCGTTCTAATACTCCTTCTTTTTGCTGCTTAAACCTACTGAAAATGACTAAAAAACATGCTAAGAATAACGTAAGATGACTTGTCATCAATGAGGCACAGAACATGGTTGGAATTTCTTAAGAATTATGATTTTCAGTTAAGTTATTATCCAGGAAAGGCGAATGTTGTGGCGGACGTCTTGAGTATGAAGTCGTTGCATATGTCTTCTTTGATGGTGAAATAGTTGGAGTTGATCGAGCAGTTTCGGGATTTAAGTTTGCTGAGTGAATTGACTCTAAGTGGTTTGAAGTTGGGAATGTTGAAGTTGACAAGTAACATTTTGGAAGAGATCAAGGAAGGGCAAATGGTGGATTTGGAACTTGTGGATCGTTTAGTGTTGGTTAATCACAGTAAAAGAGTGGACTTCAAAGTGGATGACAATGGTGTTTTGATGTTTCGTGATCGAGTTTGTGTATCAGGTGTACTTGAGCTTAAGAAACGGAATTTGGAAGAAGGTCACAGGAGCAGTCTAAGTTTTCATCCAAGAGCGACAAACATGTATCAGGATTTGAAAAGGTTGTTTTGGTGGCCATGAATGAAGAATGATATAGCTAAGTTTGTGTATGCTTGTTTGATTTGTCAGAAGTCTAAGATTGAACAATAGAAGCCATCGGATTTGATTCAACCATATGTGTTTAAATTGGTGAAATCTTTAATGATGATGAATTCCTTGCTTATACACTCGAAATGATGATTGCGATTAGTTCAATTAATTATATGAGAGCATATGGAATTATTGTCCGTTAATGACGAATATGTGTATTTGAATTTGTGAAAGGTGATGATATGTTATTTGACAAGGTGAAATGAAATAATTGATTATGTGCTAATATGCTTAATTGAAATTGTAAGATTATTGGTGAGTTTAGTTGTTGATGATGTGATGACCCCTTGATGTGAAATTTGTGAATAGTTGTGTTACAATTGAGTTGAAGATAATATTTACATGATGCTAGTATTCTAGGATGATGAGTATGTTTATGCATTAGTGAGAGATGAAATCCTTTAATGTTATTCATTTGATTATAATTGATTGTGCGATCGGTATCTAACCCTTAGTGATCGTTTGGTTGACCACTGCGTCATTTCTTTTAATGGCGTAGGTGATTTGCAGGATTGAGGAGATTGTTTTCTTTTGATGCTTGAGGACTAGCATCGATGCTTCCTCGTTTATGTTTAGAGTCTAGTTAGGATCTGATGTAGGAGTGTCGACCTTGAGGCCCTTTTTATGTTGATACCATTGATGGCTTATGTCAGTTATATGATGAGGATAATTGTATCTTGGTGATGTATTTTTGTGGAGTGACACATGACATGTTGAGGGTTATTCTTTGTTTTAACTAAATTTTTATGTTGTTAATTTTCCGCTGCGTGCATTTTGAAAAAAAATAGACTATGCATGTTTTGATAAATATGTAGATGTGGGTTCTAAACTCTCTTGATTTTTCTGCATGATTATTGATTTTGGGGTTTAGAGTGTTACAAAGTGGTATCAGAGCCATGTCGGTCTAGTCCGGACAAATACTGGGTGACTATTCCTGTTGTATGTGAATGGTATAATGATACCTTCGGTACTTGTTCTGTTGTTCTTATATGTTGGTTGTTTTTCCCATTGTATGCGACATGTATGGAAGTACAGTTGATACTTGTTTTGTTTGTTTAGGTGGGTATGAGTGAAGTGGGGGAGAAGCAACATGCTTCAATTATGGTGGAACAGGACAAGTAGAGGTATCTTTAGATGGAGAAACTCAGTCGGTTGTGGTTATGGTTTGTGTTAAGTATCCTGTTAATTTTGGAAATGTGGATTTTGAATAGGATTTGGTGTGTTTGCCTTTGGCTCATATGGATGTGATTTTTGGTATGGATTGGATGTTGTCTTTTGGAGTTAACATCAATTGCTTAACCAAAAGCGTGACATTCTCTAAGCGGGTGGATCGGGTAGGAGAGAAGTTTTTAACCGTGGAGCAAGTGAAGAATTCTTTGGATAGTGAAACTTGCGTGTTTATGATGTTTGCTTCTTTGAATGAATGTGTTGAGGAGGAAGTTGGCGATTTGCCGGTAGTGCGAGAGTTTCCATAAGTTTTTCCGGATGACATTACCGACTTACCGGCGGAGAGAGAGGTGGAGTTTACAATTTATTTGGGACCAGGAACAAGTCCTATTTCGACGGCACATTATCAGATGTCCGCATCAGAATTGGTCGAGCTAAAGAAGCAGTTGGATGAGTTGTTGGAGAAGCAGTTTATCAGGCCGAGTGTTTCGTCGTGGGGAGCACTAGTGTTGTTGGTTAAGAAGAATAACGACAATATGAGGTTGTGTGTGGATTATCGGCAGTGGAATAAGGTGACGATAAAGAATCGGTATCCTCTCTCGAAGATTGATGATCTGATGGATGGTAAGTGCGGAAGTATTTCGTAAGAATGATTTGAGATCCGGATATCACAATATACGAGTGAAGGCGGAATATATTTCCAAGATTGCATTTCGAACGAGATATGGAAACTATGAATATTCTGTGATGCCATTTGGTGTGACTAATGCACCGGGTGTCTTCATGGAATATATGAATACAATCTTCCATCCTTATTTGGATCAATTTGTGGTGGTGTTTATAGATGATATCCTGGTGTATTCGAAGTAAGAAACAGAGCATGCTAAGTATCTGAGGGTTGTGTTGCACATTTTAAAAGAGAAGAAGTTGTATGCTAAGTTGTCGTAGTGTGTGTTTTGGTTGCGTGAAGTGAGCTTCCTTGGTCATGTGCTTTCGAGAGGTGGAATAGCGGTGGATCCGTCGAAGGTTGATGCAGTGTTTGGCGGGTTAGGATTCTTCGAATCCCATAAGTTTTTAGCGCTTCTCTCCTTCTAGTCTTCCTCGTCACGTGTCGGCGCATGTTGTTCAGCAACAAACCCCAACAGAGGGTTTGCATCGCTCATAGTCACTTCGAAGAAAGCTGTGTTGTTGATGTGAATCGCTCAATTAGTCTCAATAATCGCATTTTTCTTTTCTGTATCTCGCAATCGCGTTTTTCTATTCTGTATCTCGCAATCTCGGTTTTCTGTAATCGTAATCGCGTTTTGATGATGTATCAGATTAGGCAAGTGTACCAACTCGTTTAGCAAGTAATAAAGTGTAAGTAGAGTATCAGATCCACAGGGATTGTCGTTTCGTCCAAACAATTCACGTTACTTATTTTATAAGTTGACAATATAAAAGATAAAGGTTTATAAAGGTTGAAATTTTTATATGTTTGCAACAGAGCAGTTTACCTGTTTTTGGTTGAAGAAAAGTAAGCAGCAGTTAGGATTCTTCGAATCCCCTCTGTTTATATTGTTGGATATTAAATAACATTAATGTCGCGTATCTATCTTAGGTAGACTAAACAAGTGATGAGGTTGTTGGGACGTGACTAACCTAGAAGGTTGGAAGCTGCACCTGCTTATCACACGGTGATCCTTACGTGTGGGCTTTATAAATCTTGGTTAACTAGGTCTATCCCTCCTAAGTCTGGTTGCATCTGCTGATCGCACAGTGATCCTTATGTGCGGGGTCTTACCATCTCTAAGGTAATTGAAAGCATAAACTTAAATTGGCTTTCCAGTTTTCCCAAGGCAATGAAGGCCAAGATTCCATTAGGTCTTCCCATCTATGAATCTTAGGACACTCATAACACACTCTCTCTCACTTACTTAGTAGTTCTACAAACAAGCAGCCCTAATCTACGTCTACCTTACTAAGGGTTTAAGAGAATGGTTCTACCTAGGTTTAGTCCCCAGAGTTGCCTATTTCCTTAATTACTAACCAATTACATCCTAGGCTTAACAGAGTTACTACTCAGTTTTAGTAATGTCACCTCTTAAGTACTTATTACTAGGGTCAACTCTCTTTCGGTATCTTTCGCTAGTTACAAACTAATTACTTACTAGACAGATAGTTCATAGTATAATGCTATAAATATCAAGATATAAGCAACAAAACAGTATTAACAATATTAAATAAATAATCTAAGTACCTAGTCTAGGGTTACGCTCCTTTGAAATAAATAATTCCCAAATAAAACTAAATAGCGAATAAAAGATAAATAATATAAAACGACATTAAAGTAAATAAATATCCAACAAAAGTAAACAGAGGTTCATCTTAGAACTCTAACCTAAAAAGATTTAGTTGCACATGGTAACTAAAAACAAATTACTAAAGATAAAAACATACCCTAGAAAATCAAGGAGAAGATATAAAATCTCCTTAAGCTCCAAAGTTGCCTTCCTCTTGAACTGCCACAGATCTGAATGAGAAATTTTGAATGAAGAAAGCTAATATTTATAGTGGAGATTTCTAACTAGGTTTAGGCTAAAAACGCGGGCTAAACCCACAAAAACGAATAAAATTAGGCTTGGGCCCCTCACATTTAAGATGTTCGGGGCGCATATAGCATGCCCTAGGCGCATCTAGTGCAATTTTGCAGATGCCCTAGGCGCATGTAGAAATTTTGCCATGCCCTTGGCGCATATAGAAATTTTACCATGCCATAGGCGCATCACATATGCTCTAGGCGCATAGCTTCCCTTATTTGGCCCAGTTTATCTGATTTTCGTCGTTTTTAGGTCTTCATCTTCAAATAACTTTTCTCAGAACTTGGGAACAGAATTCCTCTCATTGTAAAAGTCTTATGAGGCCTCTTGAATCTTCATTCTTGGTCTTCACAAATCTTCAGACGTTCTTCATTTGCCGATTTGCATGATTTCTTCGTGGATTACTTCAAAAACCTCCTAAAATTGCTATGTTTTGCGAAAACTAGAGTTACAGACTCAAATATAGAATACATTACAAAAGTCCCGAAATCATAGGCAATTGTTCTAATACTCCTCTATTTAGCTGTTAAAACCTATTGAAAATGACTGAAAAACATGCTAAGAATAACATAAGATGATCTGTCATCACGTTTTCGATTTCAAGCACTTGTATGCAGGAATGATTTCGATTACTATGATGCATTCTTCGCAATATTTTGTGAAATGTTATTTCGTACAATCGAATTCTACATAAATAAGGTTATTTAGTTATTTTAAATCTCAATGTAACTAGATATCAATTTCGGGATTCTCTCAAAAAAATCAATTTCAGGATATTTAGTTATTTAAAATGATTGGAGATCTCTACATACATAATAATAAAGCAAGCTTAGTATTAGGACAATTGTGACATTTGTCATTCTATGATAGTTCCTTCCAACATACTTTTCGTAAATAATTTCTAAAAGAGGAAACTGTTAGCTTAAAAGAGGAGTATTTGTTAATTTTATTATTTCCTTAAATTTAATTTCTTTAATCGTATCATATGGACAAAACAATAATGGCCGCTGCAATTTTTCTAAAGACCATTAATGTAGTGTTGATTTCTCTCACCTTTCATTGGCTTAATATATTGTTTTTTATCGCCCCACTTAATGTATTATTTTTTTAATTTCCTCCTTTTGTTTTTTCAATGTGATCTTTCACTTTCCTTTTACCTTTCTCCTTGAAAACGTTTAAGAGGCTTTTACTATTGTTTCTTTCAAAACACGTAGCATTGTAGGATCATTGCATTCTTCCTACAAGAGCACCTTATTTCCACACACAAAATTAACGCAGCCACAACTTCGATCCTTTTTTTACTTCAATCTACCTATTCAAGCCACCAATTCATATCTTTTATTCAACTTATTTCTCTTTTTTTTCCTGTTATGATGCATGCAGAAATCGCCACATTCTCCTCCTCCTTCCTCTATGCAGAAATCACCACAAGATCCGTCACATGTATGCAGGTTTTACAATCTACTTCATTTCACTTCCGTTTTGCATCACCCTTGCCTAATGCTTCGTCTAATCAAATGTTAGCATGAGATTCTTAATGTGTGTGTGTGTGTGTTTTATCTTCTTTTCTAATTTGGCATATTTTTCAGTTGCTTCTCCTTTTCTATTTCCTTTTGTTCTCATATTTTTGAAAGATAATTGGTTCTTTTTTCAAGTAAGGTTGATGTTATAATTTTCTACCACAGCTTGGAGGTCAGACTTCTTTGTGACTTCTATTAATCGATAAATGATGGCAAGTATTGCAAAAGTGATTTCTAGAGAAGGCATATATTCTATAAAGATTGATAGAGAAAAGTCGTTTTACATATAAGCAATTTAATTTTTCTTACTACTTTGCACTCTTCTTCATTCCTTCTATTGAATTTTGTCTCAACTTTATTATTGTCTCCTCTTCATTGTTGCAATTTGATGTTTCCAATTTTTTTTTCTTTTTTATATTTCCTTTGTAGGTTTTGACAATAGTACTCGATTTAGTGGAAGTGGAAGAATGTTATCGAAGTACACTCTTTAGTCTTCTTCCCCGCAGTGAAACCAAGAAAAACTTATTCAACGAGTTAATTATTTTATTTTATTTTATTTGACCATTTACATGTACACAATTTTCTCTTCGTGTTTTAAAATTTGTCATTTTTTTTTTTTAGGGAAAAATTTGTCATTGTTGTTTTGTACTTAAATGCAAACATAGATGATCCAACAATCGATGATCTTATTGAAATTTGAATTATTGAGATGTGTAGAAGCATGTACAAGATCATTAAAAAAATACAATAGAATGGCTAGAAAAGATGCCCATGATGTTTGAACATATGGAAGATGCACATCATTCCAAATATTCATTGTTTTGGTTTTGACATGTACTCTAATTTGTTAGTGTCATATTTTGGCTTCGAAAGTTTCTTCAATTGTACTTTTAGTTGTTGGATATTTGTATTGATTGCATTATTGCTAAAACAAATATCAAAGATTGTAATGTTGGAAACTATGTTCCAACATATTTATGTCATTTCTACGAGATGTTGGATATGATGTTCCAACATCCTGACACGGTTCAGTGTGCCTTGTTTAATGCATGTTTGTACGCGCGCTTTATCATATTAAGGAGTCCACGTCCTCATATCTTGCTAACCAAACAACGCGCATATTTGTTCAGAACCACTTGTGTTTTATTCCTAAAGGAGTAACAATATTTTACGGAATCTTTGGATATGTTTGGTAGTTCCTAAAGATGTTCCTACCGTTTAGGACTTTCCATATTTGTTATTTATTCTTGTTATGTAGATCAGCTGAACGGTCTACTTTGTTCTGAAACCCAACAAGGTTAATGATCCCATATTGTTTAAGTATAAAATGAAGACTTCAAGACCTAATTCATTATTCAAGTCGTCATTCTAAAATAATAGCTTTTAGGGTTTTGAGTCGTGTTCTTGGTGTGTTCTTCTCTTGTATCGTTTTGATGCTAGTCTAGGTCTGTTTGTTATTTGTGAGTCTTTCTTGTATTACCTTGATCCATATTAAAGCCTGTTTATTGAGTTGTAACTTGTGTGCCACACCAAAACTTTGAAGCAAAGTTGTAGTTTGTGTTTGAAGGTAACTTCATCATTTTGTGTTTAAATCTGATAATTACAGGGGCTGTGATTGATTATAGGATAGTGAGATGGGATCTCAGATCCTAGGTCTTAAGTTGTTTTGTTGAGAACTTTAGAATAACGACTACACTAGTTGATTTCCTTCCTGACTTGGTAGCCCCCAGAGTAGGTGTGTTTGTCACCGAACTGTGTCAATAAACTCACTGTGCATTTTACTTTCTGGTCATTTATTTCCTCGCGTATTATTTGTTTATTTGCATGATGTTGGAATATTAAACTCAACATTAAACTCAACATCCGACGGTGTTGGAACATCGCATAGAACATCTTAATACTAGTATACTAGAATTTCACTGGCTACATAAATTTGCTAGGTAGAGTTTTTGCTTCGGTACTACTACAAGGTTGTAGCTTTCTAAACATTTGTTTTTTTACAAAACTTTCTATACATTCTTACATCGTATTCATTATTATAAATTGTTACGAATTATGATAAACAAATATAAATCCAATGCCTAGATAAATATGATACACAAGCAATAAACAAAATTGTAGTTCTTTTTCAAAAGAAATCAAAACTGTAATACGTGTTGTTGATGATCTTTGTAATATGTTATTTTATTTTAAGTCACAGTGTCGAGTGTTGTTTTCAACTATTGATGAATATTTAAATTATAGAATAAAAAAATATAACATTATTATGAGAAATCTACTATACTTTCAAATATCACACACTTTTTTCATATTATTTTTTATATCAATATCTTTTAGAATTTTTTAAACAAATATCTACTGTGTTTCGTGTTAATAGCATTACTTTAAAAAAAAAAATTAATGTGACCTTACATCAAATTCATACAAAGTATTCTTATACTCTTAATACTCTTTAAAATAAATTTTATCCGTGTGTTGCACGGGTATACACGCTAGTAAACATGTAGTACAAGGTTAAACATTTATTTTCATTAGCATTCGAGAGTGGAGATAATTATATATTATGACAAATATGAATGTTGAGTTTTTTTTCTTTCTTTTCTGCGATATATAAAAAGTAAAACATGTAAACTCTAAAAGATAAAATGGAGAAATGACCAAACAAAAATGTAGATTAAGAGAATCAATTGTATTATTTGAACTTCAAAATGCAAGTATTGCATATATATCAATAGAAGAAACATCATGGTCCCCAAGAAGCCTTTTTCTCGAAATGGTAATTGTTCAAACTCTTAAAAAGTCCATCTGGCCTTATCGTCCAATAAAGTTTAGTACCTGACGATAAGTCAGTTTTGGGATCAAATTCAGTGATATCGGCCTTTAAAGTTTCATTCCATTCAGCATGACATAACGCAGCCTTGTCAAGGTAAGCAGATGTAAGAGCAGTTTTTTGTGGCGGTAATGTAAAGGCTTCCATTGTACAATTGAATTTTAAAATTGGAGTGGTAGTAGGCATTAAACTTTTGAAGATAATTCTCATTTGATAAGGCATACGTTCATCGGCAGTTGAGGCATTAATGAGAACAAATACAAAAAGAAGAAAAAAGGTAACATAGGGTGACATTTTGAAGTTGATGCAAATATACACTATATGATGCTAATGTACACGCACATATTTATAATCCAAATGAAACAAGTATAATGTTTTTACTTTCATTAAAAGTATAACAACTTTGACTAGAACCTTTAAAAAAAATGGTATTTTTTATTAAATAAAAAAAGCATTTTGACTAGGAGTATATCAAACAAAAATATATTTTGACAAGAAGTATATTAAACAAATTAATAAGGTTTCATTAATATGAACTTTTGACTAGAATTATATGGAAAAATTGTTTAGAAATTTGACTAGAATTATTTAATTTTTTATTAAAACAATTAATTTTTTTTTGACAAAATAATTAAATTTGTTTATATATTAAAAAGAGCGTGTAAACACATATATGAGGTAAATAAATTTTCCGTCCATGTGGAATTAGGAACATTCATTTTTTTTCGTTCTCATAAAAAAAAGTGTTGTTTTTTCCTTACTGAAGACGTGGGTCACACGCAGTTTTCGATGGAAGAAGTGCTGATTGTGGCAATTATCCTTTTTAAGTCGTTTTACTATGTATAAATGGTAGTTTTCATATGGAAAATAGGTCGGAAAATCACTTATAGAATTCTAGCACTCGAAGTACCAGCGTCTAGAGAAAAGAGTCATACAAAATGTATGTAATCTGATTTGTCGAACCACCTTTACGTTAATGCAATGCAATTTACTTTTTCTATAAGTTACTGCATTTTAAACTTTTAATGTCTTTTACTTTCATTTCCTTTATTTTTTTCTGTCGAAAGACACTACACAAATTCGTCTTCTTCATAAAGCAACCTATGAATCTGACGAACATTCACTGACTTTCTGGAAAAACATTGCACAACATATCATAGGATTTCTAGTTTGATCCTACTTGTAATAACCAACCAGTCCTTCTTGTTTACCAAAAACACCGGTAAACAAATTGGCACGCCCAGTGGGACTCTGCTTGTGCAAATTTTTGGAAGTAACTTCCATAACTTTTCAAATAATTTTTTTATTTTTCTTGTGAAAACTGTTTTCTGGAAATATATTACTATTTTTAGTAAACTTTTTCTAGAAATACTTTTGTTTGTGCATGCATTTAAGAAGTAGTAAAGCTTTGAAAACAATGACTAGATCCACCAATAGTGGTACTTCTGCATCATCACAGTCATTTTCACAAGAACAATCTATACAGGCATCTGCCCCTACAGTGGGTGCTAGTGTATGAGCAGCCATGGGGGCAACCATGGCTATACCAGTTTCGACGAAAATGGGAGTAACCGCTCCCACAACCATTCGGACAACTTTCCGCTGCACTGACACAACCAGAAATAGGAACATTTATACCTCCATTTACTGCTGATCTACCCGTGTCTTCTAATATTCCTGCCTCTCCTTACCCTCAAGTTAGGGCTAAACTTTATGATATGTTCATAACCATGCATAACCTCTCTATGGAACAACCATATGGTATGCCAACTTCTCTTATGGAAAATTTTCATAACAATGCATCTGCATTTGCAGATCATGCAAATCCATTCACATCATTAATACACATAGTCCTTCAAGTTCTAGCATTTTTGGCATAAATGTTCCACCAGCCTTAACTATAGAATCTATGATGTCCTTAAGGCAGAAAATGGATGAGAGCAACCATGAGATGGTTAATCTGTTAACACAACAAATTGGTACGATGTTTAATCCTTTGATTCAAAGCACAAACCAGAGTTACCAAGCCTTAGCCACTTAAATGGGAAGAATTGCAGATTTCTCTTCTCCCCCACAAACTGTTCATCAACAGATTCCTCAAATCCAAAATATCGCACAAAACCAAAATCCTCAACCTCTGCAAGTTGTTGAACCTATGGTTCAAATACAACAGCATGTGCCTCAACCCCAACCTATTGAACCAATAACTCAGGCACAACCATGAGTGTTTTGTTGGAACAAAATGTGTTTCACATACACTACCCTTAGAGTTTTGATGATAACAAGGTATTAAAAATTGTCAATTGGATATGCTAATATTTG
>Ga0315913_1007707_pt1 | contig 12862 bp, 6 predicted proteins | sample MpolsnodulesMG_FD_207736 | JGI IMG/M metagenome (GOLD analysis project Ga0315913, IMG submission 207736) | Medicago polymorpha root nodule microbial communities from Los Angeles, California, United States - small nodules | ecosystem: Host-associated > Plants > Roots > Nodule | place: USA... | reverse complement strand
TCTGAATAGTGACCTTTTAAAAAATTCTCTGTTCTCTTTAGAAAAATTAGACTCTCAAGACTTTACTTGGAGTAAGATGATTAGTAACACAATAAGAAATATGCAATACTAAAATAAATAACGCGGAAAGTAAAGAGTAGAGTTTAGGAGAGATCACACAGAGAAGTTATCCCGGTTCCCCCAATATGGGTTAGTCCAGTCCCCACAGCTTTTGTGAGATTATCCACTAGTTCGTAGGAGTTTCTTCCTCCTCTTTGCAATGTGCAAAACAATATGTATTCTCTAAGCCTCACCCGGCTTACACTAACACTCGAGCTCTTGAAGAGCTTGAGGCTATTCAACTATGTATTCTCTTAGCCTCACTAGGCTTACACCACTGATATTATTAGCTTCAGCAAGCTTACACTATCACTCAAGATTTTACAGGCTTGAGGATATACAATCAAAATGAGATTTGATGTTTTGGATCTAAGTACAACTTTCAAGCTACTAAGAGAATGAGAGATTGTAGTTTGTGATTCTCTTAAAAAGATGATCCGAAAATATGATTGAGGACTGTAAGAGTATTTGACATTGAGATTGATTGATGAATTTTTCACTTGTATGTAGGCTTGTGATTGTTTTTCAAATTCATGCTTTCTTTGTTGAGAGAAAGCTTCTATTTATAGCCAGCCTTCATCCATCAATATCTTTGCATCTGTTCATTCTTGTATAGACATCCTTGTTGTTGATAGGAATTGCAAAATTGCCATTATCCCATTCTTTTGTACGCTGAGCTTGTGCTTGTCAGCCTCAACCTCAACTTTTACACTAAGAGCTTGAGCTTGTCTTTGTCCAGGAGCGTGTATGAATAGTGAAAAGTACATGAACAGTAAAAAGTCTTTTCTCTTTACCACTTTTTTCTTACTTGTTCTCCAAGATGCATTGCTGTAAATGTCTTTGCATTTCTTTGTCTCCAAGACACCATTAATTAATCATATTTGCATACTTGGTCACCAAGTCATGTTACTTTATGTCTTTTTGCTTGCTTGCTCATCAAGAATCAAATTAGGGCTTTGTCATCATCCTTATCTTTAGTAAATGATTAACACATGATTGAAAGACAATTTTCCCTTGCATTAGCGCATAGAATTTCCTTTCTTGATTAATAATGAATTATCATCATATTCTTCTTGAAAGCTTGAGCATAATCATCCAAGGATACATGGCTTTAACAATGTGTGAAAATTGGACTTTCCCATCCTTTAATAAAATTCACTCAAGAGCACACATTAAATAACCAAATAAAATTATAATCTTAATTTTAATACAAGAGTTTGTTTATCATTTAAAAACAATTTTAAAGGGATTTTTGCTTCAACAGAGAGAAGTTTGTGTTTGAGAAAGAAGGAAGAAGAAGAATTTTTTTTGGGTTATAGGTGTTTGAGAGTCGCGCACGGCCGTTTGCCCAGGGGCACGGGCCGTTCCAACTCTCTGGAAAAAGGAGGGTTTGGGTTTGTTTTGGTCAGGCACGACCGTGTTACCACAAGCACGGGCCGTGCCAAGCTTCTGATCCTAGGGGGCTCCAAATTTTTTCGTTTTTCTTCTCATTTTTGGACATTTGCCTACAAAACAAATTAAAATAACTGCAGCCATAGCGTTATTATTTCGTGCTTCTCCCTTTCGATCTCGGGAACGAATTCACCAAGACTTTTGCTTCTTCGCATAAAAGAAAAAGAACCAAGAAGTTAACGGTAAAAGAAAGAAAGAAATAATAAGAAGAAAAAGAAAAAGAAATTTTTTAACCACTACTAAAAAGTTAATCAAATTGCCTAACACCCCGGCAGAGGCGCGAAAAAATTGGTGGGGTAAATCCGCAAGTGCACGGTTTACCGAAGTAGTAATAAAGAGTATCGTTCCAACAGGGAGTTATGAATTTAATCAACTTCTATGAATGATTAGAAGAGAGTTTCAGTTGAAAAGTTGAGATTTTTAACGGTTTGAAAATAATAATAAAAAGTGCCTTGGGATTATTGGTTCGTCATGGTGACAAATCCTTCACAAGCTAAGCCCTAAACCTAGAACTTTATGTTGGACCTATTTTCTGAAGACAAGTTTCTCTTTAGCCTATCACATCTCCTTTCGGTCTCAGTGAGTGTGTTTCTTTAGCAACCACACCTATTCTCATGGTTGATTGCTATTGAAATCCTTGAAGAACGAAACTTTATTGTCTCAAGGTTTGCTAGACTATTCTCATGTTTCACAATCCTTGTCTAATTTCACTTGTTCCAATATCAAAACTTCATATTTCGATACTTCGCTTGATATTTGTGATTATGAATTAACAACTATCAACCCTCGCCTTTCGGTGTATTTATCTAATACTTGTTATTTCATTATAAAAACGGTGAAATAGATTAGAAAATAGATTTACATAAAATTAGGGTTCAAGGCTTGGTTTGATAGGGATTAGGTCATTAGACTCATCCAACAATCTCAAGATAAGAAGAGTCTACTCACTCATGATCATTGTAGACATAGAAGAGAAGAAGAAGAAGAACATAAAATAAAATAAGAAAATAAAAAGGAGAACTTTTATTTAAAGAAACAATTGCCACTTATAATTTCCAAGAACAAAAGATGATTCAATATGTTTGCTAGCTGCTCTATTTATAGTCTACAACTAAACAGGCAGCTTGTCAAGGAAGCAAAAGCATCAAAAGGGAGTTTGTGGTAGTGGCACGACCGTGTGTGGCTGGTAGCACGGGCCGTGCCAAGCTTCTGAGTTGGTTATTTGTCTTCAAATTTTGATGGCGTATCCACGCCGCTGTCCAGCGAGGCCATGCCTGATATTTTTGCACAAAATCTTCATATTTTTGACACGAATCAGCTCCAAATCTCATTTCTTTTGCTCCAAGACTAAATCTTTATAATATTTGTTCCTGAAATTAAATAACTTGCAATTGAAGTAAAATAGTTCTAAAAAGGAAATAAAAACACATAAAATCTAATTAAAATAGACTCAAATAATATATTAAAAACACTAATTGTTGACTCATCAAACTCCCCCATACTTGAATCTTTGCTTGTCCTCAAGCAAAAGGCATAAACATTAGCAGCAAAAACAAGATTTAACATACGACAACATAATTAAAACACATGTCTCCTCCAAGGCTTTGTTCTAAGCGTACACTAATCACAACTCCAAGCATTCCTCATGAACCTATTCAACCGAACAACAAGTCTCAAGTGAGTGTGTGTGTGTGTGTAGTCCAGCTTTTTCTTGCTCTTGTGTAAGAGATATTATGAGGAAACAGGTTCTAACCTTAGCACTAAATCTCTTTCCTGTGTGCTTAAGCAGTAGTGATGACATGTCATCTTACATTATTCTTAGCATGTTTTTCAGTTTATTTTTGTAGGTTTTACCAGCAAACCAGTGGAGTATTAGATCAATTGCCTATAATTTCGGTACATTTGAAATGTTTTCTATATTTAAGTCTATAACTCTATTATTCCCGAAACATAGAAATTTTAGGGGGTTCGTGAAGTAAAAACACGAAGAAATCAAGCACATCAGGCAAAGCAAGACTTCCGAAGATTATTGGGCCTTGGGAAGATGAAGAATTAAGATTCAAGAGGCCTCAAAAGACTTCACAAAGGGAGGAATTTTGTTCCCAAGTTCCAAGTCAACTTAACTATAAAGAAAACACCTCAACAGGCAAAGAATACAAGAAATCTAGAAAGTAATGCACTAAAGCGCCCAAAGAACAAAAGGAGGCGCTAGGCGCCCAAAAGTGATCCACTAAAATGCCTGGCCCATGCCTGGAGGCAGAAGGTGCCTCAAAGTCCTAGGAACATGCACCAGGCGCATGAAAATAGGTGCAAGGCGCTCCGTGACTTGCGAAAAGTCACTTTTCATGACTTTTTAGCCCCTGGAAGCCCATGATTTTAGCCCAAGTTAGGTCAAAACTTTTCCTATAAATACCAGCCTTCCTCATTCAAAATTTCTCGTTCATAACTAGAGAAGTTCAAAAGGAAGGCGATTCTAGGAAGCCAATGAGGAGTTCTATCTTCTCCTATCTTTTCTATGGTATGTTGTTATCTTTTAGTATTTTTGTCTTTGTTATCATGTGTAACTAGATATTTATAGGTTAGGGTTCTAAGATGAACCTCAGTTTATTTTTGTTGGATAATTATTTAATTTAATTTCCTTTAATTTTAGTTTATTTTTTGTTCGCTATTAAGTTTTATTAGGATTATTTTATTTCGACGAAGTGAACCCTAGATTAGGTACTTAGGTTGTGACAGGGCCTAATATTGTTATTACTATATGGATGCTTATATCTTGATATTTGTATCCTTATACTAGAAACTACCTGTCTAGGAAGTAAGTGATTAGTAAACTAGACGAAAGATACCGAAAGCGAGTTGACCCTAGTTGACATTACTAATATTGAGTAAAATTTGTTGAACCTAGGACGTAAGTAGTTTATTAGTTAGGGAAACAAGCACCAAAAGGGATAAACCTAGTAAGACCATTGTCCTCGACCTCTAGGTAAGGTAGACGCTGATAGGGCTGCCCGTTTGTAGAACTATCTAGGGGGAATGAGATTGTGTTATGAGTGTCCTAAGATTCATAGATGGAAAGACCTACAAGAACATTGGCCTTCATTGCCTTTGGAAATCGTGGAAAACCAATTTAAGTCTATGTTTCAATTACCTATGAATTAGCAAGACCCCACATGTAAGGATCAATGTGCGATCAACATGTGTAGTTAGCCATCAGAGGGGTAGACCTAGATCAACCGAGATAGTATAAACCCCACACATAAGGATCACCGTGCGATTAACAGGTGTAGCTTGACAACCGACTAGCTAGGTTAGAACGTCCCAACGGTCTCATCACTTGTATAGTCTACTTAAATAAGGGGGGGTTCAAAGAGTCCTAACCGCTGCTTACTTTTATGTAACCAAAACATGTAACTTGCTCTGTTTCAAACATATTAAAATTGCAATTTCTAACCCTTATATCTTTTATTTTATTTCGTCAACTTAAAATAAGTAACACGAACTGTTTAGACGAAACGACAATCCTTGTGGATAAGATACTCTACCTATCACTTCATTACTTGGTAAACTATTTGGTACACTTTTCTAATCTGACCATCAATTAGAAGTCTCTTGGAAGTGTCTTTGAGCATTGGAAGTCGCTTGTAGTTGTGCTTGAGCATTGGAAATCTCTTTCAATATTGATTGATCAATAGAAGTCTTTTGGTAGTAACCTTGATCATTTAGAAGTTTTTTTCAAGTGTGCTTGAGCATTTGGAAGTCTCTTAAAAGAGTCCTTGAGGTATTGTAATCTAGTGAGATTGTAGCGAAATCCCTTGAAAGTGCAACGGGACTGGACTACTCTTGTTTTGTGGGAGGAACCATTATAAATTGCTCTCTCTCTCACCAATATTTAACACTCAAAAGAATTAAAAAAAAAAATCAACACAATTCAACCCATTAGACTTGTTTATTTTTCTCACCTTCAAAGATTCCTAGAGACAATATTTTTCAAACATCACAAAATTGCAAGGAACCTATCATGATATTGAAGAAAAGAAGAAGATCAACGAAGGTGAAACCGAATTAGGGTCAAGCGTTGTTTTGAAGTTTGATTTGAATGAGCTTGATGATGGTTTTGAAGTTGAAACCAATTAGTGTCTCTTTTTTGTTTGTATCTTATTTATGAAGAATAATACTATCATTGTTTGTCGGGTAGATACCTTTGATATTGTATTGTAATTTGCCTAATTCAAAGTTTTTATAGTTATAGTATCATTATGGATTATTTAGCAGTTTGCTTCAAGATATATAAAACTTTAGGTTATCAATTTCCACCTTTTGCGTTTGTGTCAATCTTCTAATTTTGTTTGTGTGAATCATAATTGGTAATTTGCACTAAATTAGCATAAAATAGGATGGAGTAGAGGGTTTGAATTGATGGAGATGCTATATATTTGGAAGTATGTTTAGATGGGTTTACTGTTAACGAGTGGCTTGATGGGGAAAATATGCATATTAAATGTGAGGTTTAAGGTTTCCTATCCTTGATGGGTATGATTATCATATGATTGACTAATACTCAGTTGGAATGTTAACAAAGAAATTCATAAGAAGAAATTAAAGAAAAAAGAACAAGTTTTATCGTTTTTTTCCTGAATAAAATACAATGGGATATTTACTTCCAAATACATGAAAAGAAAACGGATTATTGTCTCTTATTAAATAACATAAAAAAAAAAATTGAGAGGAAAATAATATAATCTTTTTTTTCATTTCCTTATCTTTACCGTTATAATTTTTTTTTACCAAAAAAAATAAAAAATTATGATGGTAAAATACATTATCCTTACCATTCAACTAATAAAATACATTTTCTTTATAAGAAAATAACTAATAAAATTCATTCAAACGAATGGTAAAAATAAATGTAATGATGATGATAATAATAATAATAATATTTTTTTGTCAAGTAATTTAGTGGTTATAATTTCACCCCTTAAGATAAATAAGTGAGATTTTAAGTAGCTTAGTTGGTAAATCTACATCTTTTAAATTTGCTATGAAACACTTAATTAATTGATGAATATATATAAATCTTTTAAAGTAGTATAGTGCGATCAAGAAAAAGACATGAAAACGAGGCATATAAAATTTTGAACTTTTATTATCTTTTTAAACGAAACAATTTTATTCAAACGTCGAAATTAAAAGACTTCACAAATCACAATGGAGAACGCTAGTAATTTTTAGTGGAACTGGAACGATTCCACTGCATGAAATTCACATCAGTAGGAACAGGAGGATGGAGCATTTGCTGATGGATACCCCCAACATCAAAGTCATTCATGTGAATATCATAGTCATTATTAGATTCAGGTAAAACATGATGAACACTAGGGATGACACCACCAACATCTCTTGGGTTACCTTCATCAATTTGATAAATTCCATTGATTATGGACACCCTATAAAACTCCGGGTTTTTAAAAAGAGCTGCTGTAATAAAAACATTACCAGCCGCCTCAACCTTGCCTCCAATAATTCCACCAAATATCTCATTACGATCTCTAGAGAAGCAAATAGAGAAAGAGGAACCCGTTGGTACAGCAATTAATTTTGGAGGAACCCGATGACAATCGCCATTCATGTAAGTTCCAGAGAAAGATATCATATCAAACGTTCCTATCATGGGGGGAATAGGGGCACCAGTTGTCGGGTGGAGAAGAGTAACACCAGAAACAGGACCAGAACCACTTCGTACTACGATTCCAACTTGTTGATGCCGAGCCAAGTCAATGAGAGTCTCCACAACATCCTTTCCATATGGGATTTTAATTAGAATCGGTTCCATTAGGTTGTTTGTGTTTTCATTTAAAACGACGAGTTGTTTCGATTTGTTTTTAGAGCCTATCGGCCTACCCTTGGGTTTTTTCGAGGAGGATGCATCAAGGTCCTCCACTTGTTCCGGAGAATGATCAATAAACCTACTAGATGATGGTTGTTCTAATGTTGGCTCCGTCAGCTTACCATTGTTGTTGTCGGTGATGGTGATGGGACAAACAATGGATCCTACCATGACGGAGGAGCTACTAAAGAGTGTGGGAATTCTTAATGATTGGTTTTCGAAGAATGCATTATTGGATTCTGGGGAGGGAGATATTGGTGTAACTCTTTTGTATGCCATTACTGAGGGAATGAGTTTTTTTTTGTGGAAGAGACTAGCAATGTCTCATAGTATTTATAATAGTTTCATTCAACACTTATAAGGTCAAAAGTCAACGTATTCCATTCTCTCTTAATTATAGTCCAAATAGCTTAATATATAAAATAATTAAAACATACATATAATTAAAATAAATAATTTGGTTTGACCTCTAAATACGGTCAATGTAAATATACGTTTCCGTCTTATTATATATTTTTCAAATAATATATAATTCATTTTCATTTCATTTTTTTTTCTTCTTCTTTTTTTGGCAGATCCATTCAGTTCCTTCTATTTACCATTATTCCTTACTTATTCTCTTCCAATGAAGTAACAAAATATCAAGAACAACAAGAAACGAGCCTTATCCCAATAAATATGGCGAGCTACATGGATTTCACCATAATATTCTATCACAAATCTAATTTGGATCTAACTCTTTAATATCTAAATTTGTCATAATATTTTCTTTTATAGTTTTCTAGGTCTTCTTCTACTTCTAGTGATTTCACTATTCTCCGTGACTTGAAAATAACAAAAAGCAAAGGAGAAAAATGGCCCTAAAAGGAAAAGTTTTGCTCAACCACCCATGGATCGAGTGTTGTAGGAAATAAGTTTGTTGAGTTGTTTCTTCTGCTTCTTCGTTAGATACGGCGTAAAAGCTTCTAGTGTGATCTCGTTAATTGGCAAAGACCTCACTTTTCTAAGAAGTTCAAAGTCTTCTTTCATTAGGAAGTGGAGGAGGACCCATTGGCAGGGTTTGATATGTAGCCTTAGTAGTTTTCTTCTTCTGACTCTTAGTTAGGTAAGGTGTAAAGATACTTTTGAATCCTTACCTACAATCACCAGATGTTTAACCAAGTCGGTCTCCTTCTGAAGAGTGGGGCACATATGAGCTTTTGTGCACAACAGGCACATCAACCTCATGAGACGAGTGATCCATAACACTTGCATTTGCATTTGTAACCATACATGCTGGTTATGTAATTGTATTGTATGGTAACAATTCAAAAATTGAAGTGTTTTCAACATAAGTAAGTCTAAGATTCTCGTCACTGACATTTTGCAAATCTTATTGAAAAAGATGTGCTAGACTTATCTAATGAGAATGGGGGCGGCAATAATAATGTGTCCTCTGTGATTGGTTTTGCAACACTAGTCATAACAACATTATTTTCAACATTATCACCACTAACCAAGGCATCTGAAATAATTTCTTGGAATGGGTGGAGAAGTCTGATAGCCACTCATAAGTCACATCCACTTTAATTGAAAAACCTTCCTTTTCCACCATAATATCATGAAAGTTGTGATGGGACAAATTGATATCAACCAAAATTCATGCATAATGGCCAAAAATGCGGTTCTTTGTAGTGTTGTCAACAAGCAAGAGTGTCTCAATTGCACTCATAAGAGAAATTCTGAAAGCAAATCCTTTAGCGCAACAAATGTTTGATTAGCAATGCACACTCTCCAAGATCGTTCAATTCCAATCCTCACACTGGTGGATCAAGATGATAACAACACTGAAGAGGCTCCCCTACCCTCAAGTGCTTACTTCCCCAGAGGAGTCATGCCTACCATTTCCAAAAACGATATTCGAATAAACACCCTCCTTCACGATAAACATAATCAGAAAGCTACTCCATAACTTAAGAGCAAACACATAAGAAAACTCTCCATTGCTTGAGAAGCTAAATGAGAATCTAAAAGTACTAGGGGACTTCACCCATATGAGAGACATCGCCAAAGAGGAAAAAGCTCGACAACCTTGCTAAAAATAGAAACTCACTAAGTTATGATTAATATGATCCGAAAAGAACCTTAATAACTTTGCCCGTACCGGCCTTGTGGACCATGATATCAGGATAAACTCAAAAATAACATTTATTTAGGACAAGGACAAGTAATGAGGATACACTACAAGAGTCTCTGAAATTGTTGCAACAAAAGAGGTCCAAAAAGGCTATAAATATAACCCCTGGGATCCATCCCAAATCATGATCTAACCACATACAAAAATCCAAGAGCTCTGGCTTATTCACATGTTGAGTTCTCATGTTGTGCTCATCTCAAGTACAAACACCAACGATATAACATATAATATACAATATTTTTTTCCTGTAGGAGAAATATAGTATAAGTTCTTATCTTTGTCTTTTTAAATGATACCAAGATTAACCTTTTTCTTTGGTTCCCATGATATTGGTCGAAGTTTCTACCACTGCTTAGCAATGACTAATTTCCATCTGAAACTTGTGGGACACACAAGATAGTTCTCCCATTCCAACATAATTTTACAATATGTATTCTGCATAAAAAGAACACATATTTGATAACCAGGAGAATTAATGGAATCCTTTGTCTATCGCATACTCTTGTGACAATTCGGTTCCGGCTTTGTTGAACGAATTTTTCAAACATTCAATTTCATCTCTCCAAAGAGAGCAGCAACAGTAAGTTTTTTAAGTGATTTATTTTGGTGAATATCAACAATAACAATAAATTTTTATAATATCATCATGGATTATTGAGCAGTTTGCTTAGAAGATATATAAAAATTTTAGTTTAACAATTTCCACCTATTGTGTTTGTCTTAATCTTCTATTTTTATTTGTGTGAAACTAAATTAGTATGGAAATAGGATGGAGTAGAGGATTGATATTGATGGAGATGTTGCTTATTTGGAAGAATGTGTATACTTCCAACAAGTTGCATAATAAATTTGAGGGTTATGGTTTCCTATCCTATATAGTTATGTAATAATAACTGGTCTTTTATTTAATTGAGTTGAATGTAGAGGATTTTATCTTAATTATCATTATTATCACTACTATTGTCAAGTGAATAATTAAAAATATATATTTATAATACTTTGCCCTTTGTGACATGTTAAGTGGTTTTGATGACTAAAAGTTAAAGCGGCATTGATTTTATTGTATAGTATATGATGCAAGTGTAGTAGATCAAAAAAATTAGAATGTTTCTAAAATGAGTCAACATAGTTGGTTGAATGAGAAAATATTTGTAGTGATGGAAAATAGAAATTTCTTTAGCCAACAATTCCAAGTTAAGTACAAAAGGAAAATCTTGCCAAAATTTGTGCAACTTGGCAGATGTTAAGACCTGAATATCAGTTTAGTAAAACAAAATGAAGTCTGCATTAGTTAATTTCCCGCATCCAATGACAGATTTAAAAAAGTCATAATTTACCAAATTGATATGACTATAAACACAAAAATAGATAGATTCACTAATATATTTTCACAGTAAAGAAAGTAAGAATCTTTCAATGCACATTCTCTATTATATATATTCTCTATTTTAACTATATACTGTTAAATTGGACTTCAATGCACTCTTAGTTAATGTGAGGTATAACTATTTTTGTTTAGAACTTTGTGTGGTTGAATATACTATTTTAAATTAAAATAGAATTCAAACACTTGCATTTATTTTGATATAATTTTCTGCTTGAAAAGATTTGAGGTGTGAGTAATTTAAACTTCTTTAGATTTCAGTTGTATATCATATTTCTAATACTTTTCCCCCTCTGATCTGTTAAGAAGGTTGACATGGCCCTGATATTATTAGTGTAGGATTGTAGGTTTCTTCCTTCCAGCAATGTATTGGAGAGGATTGAGAATCTAAAAGAGAGTATTGGCGGGATCAGACTATCCTTGAAATTGTAGGTGTGATTGGAAATCCTTTGATTATTGATGTTGCAACAAAACAATATGTTTTTGGTCATTATGCTCGTGTCTTAGTTGATCTGGATTTTTCACGCCGTGTATTTGATGAAATCATAGTTGAAGAGATGGATTTCCTTTCAAATTGGCAGTTAATTATGAATGGCTCCCCAGATTATTGCACTCATTGCCGAATGATTGGTCATGATGTTATGGTTTGCCACTGGCTCATACCTACAAAGGCTGTTGAAAAGGTCGATAAGGTTGACCGTTGGAAGAAACCTACTCATGCTCATAAGCAATTGACTCACTAATATGTTGAAAAACAAAATCCTGATGGTGTAGGTTCTTCTAACTCTTTTCCAGCGTCGGTTAACAATCAGGAAGTTCTTGCCATTACCAATGTTGAACACTTTGCCATTACGAAGTAAGAATACGTTACTGCTTCATTGGGTACTGACGACATTCCATCAACTCAGGAAGAAGCTCATGATGATCAGATGTCCAGTTATGACGAAGGACCTTCAATTAATTCGAAGAGTGATGGCTTCCTAAGAAGAAGGCGAGGCTATTCCTTTTACTCATGTTCTTTCTAAGAATCAAAAGAAGAAAAATAATCACAAAGCTTATCATACCCGCTCAAGGGGTTCACCTTCACCTATTCCCGAGAAGCTCCTATGTTGGAGCATTAGGGGAATAGGCAACTCTCAATCACAGGTTGCTCTTAAGAACTTTTATTTGATGAAAAACTATGAGCTTAAGTATCTAATTATTTTCGAAAATAGTTGCACAGATAATCTAACTAATTTGACACGCCCTCTTGTATAGTTTCTTTCTTATATAAATATTATGAGTGAGTGGCAGAGGATGTGAGTTGTCTCTAGAGGTGCCGACTTAGTCCGAACTTCTCCATTCTTCTTGACATTTTTCTCAACTTTGCTTTATCAAAAAAACTAGGCGAACACTATTAATTTTTCATTAAGATATGAAACTTGATTATTTTTGTGTTGGATTTTTTTTTTGATGGATGATATGCAGCTAGATTCTAAGTTTTTTTTATAAAGGATCTATATAAGTTATTATAGGTCCACATTATTACTGATCGTACCTGATCAGAAGGTGGTTGCCAGTGCTTACTTTAACGCGGTGGTGAAAGTACTTCGGAGAGCGTTGGATCGAATGGGGTGTGTACCTGCAGACACTAAGACGCTCAAGTCAGTAGAGGTTCATAATGAAAGGTTTGAGAATGAAAGAGATTCTAGCTTGGAGGCTGCGAGGAGCCTCCTATTTATAGAGGCGGGTGAATGCAGAGCCGTTGTAATGACACACATGGGTCTGCGGTTACAAATTCTGGGGACGTGTAACCGCCGTTGAGATATTCGCGGGAACGTGGGAAAGAGACGTTACTGTTCGTTTAAACATGTCTCACTTGCTCCGA
>Ga0315913_1007706_pt1 | contig 12863 bp, 9 predicted proteins | sample MpolsnodulesMG_FD_207736 | JGI IMG/M metagenome (GOLD analysis project Ga0315913, IMG submission 207736) | Medicago polymorpha root nodule microbial communities from Los Angeles, California, United States - small nodules | ecosystem: Host-associated > Plants > Roots > Nodule | place: USA... | reverse complement strand
TAATTAAATAATTAAAATCATTAATAATTCATTATTGTTGAACACCCTATTTGCAAATACCAACAATTAAACATCAAACCTATTAAACAAGTACCCATTCTTCAATCTTGACCATTAAATTATTTAATAATATATCAATGGTAAAAAACACATTTTTGTATGGTACACAAAAAGTGTCACTTGTGTATCTTAAATGTGGTTTAGTTAGTTTCTAAGTAAAACAACTATATCAAGCATGTGGCCAGCTCTGGACCATCGTGACTTAATATAAATACATAATATATACGGGTGTGCTGTATTTTAAATGCTGTGACTCTAATTGCCTATCATGAAATCGGAGTAAAAAAATTTGTATGCCCTTCATTTTGGCAAAAATTTAAGGTAGCTTTTTTGTTTTTGGGTTAAGTAGCCTAGCAGCTAGAAAAATTCATCTTAAAGGAGAATAAGTAGGGTGTCCGGGGTTCGTACTCCAACCCTGTATAAATTATGCATTATCCCTTATCAAGTGAACCTCATGGGGAGAGGTACCTTTGTCTTTACAACATACTAAAAAAAAACATGACAAAGTTATGCTTAATGTAGGGAGGTTAAATGTATAAAAAAAATCCAAATTCCATGAAATCCGTTGATTAACAAATTTAGCATGCCAAACTTAGGTCTTGCAAAACCTAACTCGGCTTAGTCTATTCCCACGTCTTCTTAACCCCATCCATATATATGTGTTGCATAAGTTACAAAAGGATTTTTTTGAAATAAAGTTACAAAATGATTTTTTTGAAATAAAGTTACAAAAGGATGAATATTTTTTTTCCTTTCTCTTTGATTGAAAGATAGGTGAACAAAATGGATCTTCCGGTGTTTGATTTGGTGTGTATAATATCGATCATCAAATTGTGCAATGTCATCTCATATTTTATTATTATTTTATCTAAAAATTAAATTAAATTTTAAATAGATTTGATCTATATGATACCAATACCCAACAAAACTTCAGACATCTAAAAATTATCCTAAAATATATAGGTTCCTTACCTTCTTGATCTTGCACACGCTAGAGAAAGCAACAACTTGGTAGCACTAAAATATGGAAAAAGGACTTCTCACCTTCCAATAACACAAAAAGAAGTGACCCAATCATGTGTCATATTCGTTTAATCCACAACTGAAACAGAATGGGCATGCTAATTGTGAAGTCATCTTCACAATGATTTTGAGCTTGCGTCAATAATATTAAGGATGGTTATAATTCGGATGTATAGTATAATCGATGCCATTATTATAGTTTGGTTGTTAGCAAAACAGACAAGTCATAATGGAACAACTTTTTAGTGATAAGCTTTTATTTAAAAAAAATTAATCTTGTAGAAATGATTTTAAGTAAAAATATTTTGAATATAATGTGATTTTACGTTTATATACATTTGTAAGTAATAAAAGCGAATTTAAATCTAATTTCTTTTAAGCAAGATTATAATATTTTAAAAAATAAAAAGTAGAAAAAAAAACATAATCATGAGGGACAAGAACCAAAACTCAAGCAAAAAATCAAGCTTATACTTTCGATCTTTAGATTTAATCGAAGTAAATTCATAATCACAATTTACTTCATAGCAGATGTTATTATGTGGAGGTGTGATTGAACTTTAGTGGTGAAGGTGAGGGTGTGCACCTGCACACCCTGAACTTTCAAAATTTACCCCAATAATCTTATAGTTATTGCACTTTCACACCCTGAGATTTTCATTTTGCACTTGTGGCACACTAATTCTCTCATAAAGAAATAAAAATATGAAGAAAAGAAGTAAAGTTTGATTGATAGTTAACTTGTTGGAAGAAGAAATGGAACGAACGAAAAAAGAAAACGTGAAAGAAACAGAGAAGATGAAGGGTGACGGCTATATTCTTTAAATAATTAGAGTTGTATTTTATCATGGGTTTGGACCAACCATTTTCTGCTTGTTTATGTTACGTTGGGCTAAGAGATGTTTATTTTTTACTGGTATACAACTCTCTTTTTCCTAACGGTATATAACTTATAAACATTCTTTTGGATAATTAAATTAAAAAAGTTGGAAGATAGTTATTATTTGATGGACAACCACTGTAGAGCATAGGGCATCCATATATGCATTGGTCACGTTTTTTATGTATATTCGTTATGTGTTATAGTATATTATATATTGATGTAGTTTTTTTTTATTTTTTATATAGTGGATGGTGGGTTTGGTTCAGATTAGTCGTTCTTTATGTCAGATACAATATTTTCAAAAAACATTTAATTATAATTCAAATTTATTTATTTTTAAACAAGATAGAATTCAAATTGAAATTAAAAATATAGTAAGTAAAAAAAAAGTAGCTTTGACAATGCAAAAATAATTGAATTTGCAAAGTTTTATTTACGAAATTTTTCGCACCCCCTGAGCCAGGGTCCTGGATCCGCCATTGGGCCAAACTACCATGGAAGCAACAAACCCTGGAAAAATATTAGGGTTTTAAGGGAGCACATTACACAACAAAAGGATTAACCAACTTTCAGTAACATGTTATAAGGATTGATCTTCCAAATTAGTCGATCTTTAGGTTGGATATTGAGTTTTTTAAAAAGTAATTCATCTATAAGAAAAGATCATCAGTTTTGATTGAAACAATGGTTCAAAGGAGTAGAAAATCTTTTCTCAACTCAGCGACTTCATTTGTTGTCAATTCCAACACCACTCAATTAAGGCATGTGTTGCCTTCAAGAATAATGCCTTTTTTAATCAATTGTTGAGACAAAACAACAAAATCGACCGAGAATGAGATACATTTTTTCAACAACATTTTTGTAGTTTTTTACTGCCTATTTTTTTGTCAAGTTTAAAAAATGAGTAAATCACAAATATGGTCCTTTAAATAGTAAAGGTCGCTCATTTTGGTCCCTAATTTAGGGACCGACCTCAATCAATTTGGTTCTTATGATAAATCATTTCATTAGGTGCATGATTCGGAGTATGATAGGGACTAAAATGATCAAAGTAATTTTGGATATTGTGTTCTTTTATTGCTATTTTTTTGCAATATATTTCTCATCGGTTAGAAGTGTAATTCAGTTTGTTAGAGTAGTTTAGTTTGTTAAAAAAGTTGTTATTAGATATCTTGAATATGAAGTAACTTGTGTAACAAATATTGTTGTATAAATAGGATAGTCTTTCACATGTCTAATGTAACAAACAATTAGTGATTAGAGATTTCGAAAGCAATATACAACTCTAATTCTCGCTCTCATATGAACGCTTTCAATCATAAAAGAAGAAGGAAATATCTTCTTTTTGCTTTGATTTGTCTATCTTTTAGAGGTGGAGATAACCCACTCATTATAGTCCCTTATCGATTTTCGATTATAGCTTCAATCCCATTGGAAAAAACATGAGGCCTAGAAATTCAAGAAAAGTATAGTTACCATCTTTTTATTATGCCTTTACATTCCCTGCGAAGCTTTGAAGAGGAATACAAATTATATTGGAGAGAAAACAATCGTTGAAGAGCACAACATACAAACAATTAGGTCATTTTAGTCCCTTAGATATGACGGTTGACGCTTTGTTTGAGAGTTTGGAGGGGAAATGAAGGGAAGACTTTAGAGGGTTGAAAATATTGGGGAAAATTGTAAAAAATTTCACATCTTTTTAAAAAGTAATTTTTTAGAGAATGATAAATTAATGCTTATAATTAATACAAGTATTTGGGCCCGTGCGATGCACGAGAAGTTGATTATCTCATTGACTAATAAATGTGGTAGTTTATCATGAAATGAAATAATAGTTATTGTTAAGCATGAATTAATACTTCCAAAAGACGACAACAACAACAACAACCGAACATTATCCCACTATGTGGGGTTGACTACATGGATTGAAATATGTCATATTGTTCTATCACAACCTATATTTAGATCCAACTTATTAATCTATAAATCTTTCCTGATAGTTTCTCTTATAGTTCTTCCAGGTTTTCGTATACCTCTTTAATATGACTATCCTCTATTTGATTTACTCTTCTTACTACAAAATCTACAGGCTTTCACTCTACATGTCCAAACCACTTAAACTTATTTTCCACAATATTTATACTATAGGTTCTACCCCAATTATCCTATAATGTTGTAATTTCTAATCTTATCTCATCTAGTCTTTCCACAAATCCAACACAGCATTCCCATATGCGCACACTTACTTTATTCTCGTGTTGGTTCTTAACTGCCAATACTCTGTTTCGTAAAACATTGTTGTTATGACAACTGTCAGGTATTTTTCACTTAAGCTTAAACGGCACGTTTGTATCACAAAAAACACCTGAGGCTCTTCTACATTTCAATAATCCAACTTGAATACAATAATGATTTACATCTGCTTTTATTTCTCTGTCATTTTGTCCTATGAACCCAAGATTTTTTGTTGAAAGAATGAACCCATGATATTTAAACTGTGTAACTTGTATGATAAGATCTCCAACTTTCATCTCTAAGGTCGAACTACTTCGTCTTTTGTTGAAACTACATTATGTATACAGTGTCTTACTTCTACTCAAAAGAAAGTCTTATGCTTCTATGGTTTGTCTTCAAGTCTTCAACGTCCCATTCAATGCATACTTCGACTCTCCAATTAAGACTACATCATCTACAAAAATCATACATCTTGGTGCTAGCTATTGGATGTGTTTCGAAAATACATCCAAAACTAATGTAAATAGATAAAGGATTAGGGTTGACTCTTGGTCCAATTCTTGTTATGAAAAATCATTGATAGGGATTAGGGTTAACCCTTGGTCTAATCCTTGTTATAAAAAAATCATTGATAATGCTTCCAAAAGACAAATAATAAAACCCCTGAAGTACATTAGTCTTCAACAACATTTTCGGCTCCAAAAAGTTGTCTAAGAGACTTGAGACCTTTTATAAATAAGATACACAATCATTTTCTAAAAATATAAATAAAGAGCAAAAAATTAGGAAGGAAAAGTGCAACAACATTTTTGGCTCCTAAAAGTTGTCTAAGAGACTTAAGACCTTTTATAAATAAGATATTTTTAATTTTAAGAAAATTGTAACTACTTAGATTAAATTTGAATAATTCATGTAAATCCTCCAAAACCCCCAAAAATCCTCCTCCAATACCATTTTTGAATTCCCCCAAATAATGAGGGTTTTGTATTATGAATTATGAAGAAAAATGAAACCCTAAAGTCTTCCCCTTTCAATGTCATATATTTCTTCCACTTACCCCTTCTTTTTTTTTTTCAAACCCCTCTCATTTCTCCCCCTCCAAACTCGCAAATAAAGCCTAAAAGAATAACTTAACAAAATGACTAAGTTCATTTACGTCGTAACATTTAAGGGAACTTTTTTTTTCCACCTATTTACAAATTTGATGAACCAAAATAACCAACCATACGATCATAAGGACAATGATGATTTTTTCATTAAAAATAAATACTTCATATCTCTCTTTCTCTCTATCTATCCCTGATCAAATGCATCTCTTTATCATCTCCATTTTCTAACCATCTCTTTCAATCTCTCCACCTCTACTCCATTCTCTTCCTACTATGTTCAAAAGAGATTGATGCTTGTCGATTCAAGTAACTAATTTCTCAATAAGATGTCTATGTGTAGGATGTGTTTCATTTATATCATCAAATGTTAATCATTGAACACCAATAATAAAGTCACCTACGAGATATAGGTGCATTTATATATTAGTATTAGTTTTGGTCAAGTAGTTTAATGATTAGAAATTCACCTCTTAAGATGAATAAGTGAGGTGTGAGGAGTTCGAACTCCAACCCTTACATATATTATACAATAACCCTATCAAGGTATTACTCAATGCGATTTTATCTGACTCAAAGTATTATTCTCTTTAATTACGTGCGGAGGATATCAGTTCATAAAAATATTCCTTTTGTGTTCCAAATTAAATTCTACACATAAATATATGGATATAGTAACAGTAATACATTTCTTATAAAAATTCATCAACTTTTGCATTTTCACTTAAAAAAAGTACTATTTTTCTTATGAATGCCAAAAGAATGATAAGAACAAAATATACAAAGCTTTGTCAAATTATTATCAAGAAACAATTACAACACAAGTATGGCAGCATCGAAAACAGTTTGATTATAGGCTTAGTCACCACTAGAAGAGCAGAACACAAAATCAAACATAAGCCGTATCTTTCACCTTCCCCCTCTCCAGAGCTATTTCAACCGCAAAAGTTTTTTTCCCATTATTTTATGGTGTCAATTACGTTTGGTAGAATGTGGTAGGAAAACAAACAAATACAAATGGACCCACATGACAGCACTAGAACACAGTGTCGTTGAATTAAAACTCATATGCTTCTTCTTACTATTATTATTCTATCTCACACTTTAGGTGTAGAAAAATAGAGATAAAAAAAGTGCAATGTAATATAAAATAAGACCAATATTTTAAATATCAAATTTAACATCCAATGACAAAATCTTCATATTATGATTAACTGCTTTTAATTTCTAAACTTTTATGATTCAACTTCTTTTAATTTCTAAACTTTTTCATCCGATTACTCAAAGTTCAATATGATAACCTTTCAGACTCTCTCAAGACTTAACACGATTAAGATGCTTAAATAACTAAACTGCATAAAATGCCGATCAACAAATTGAACCGCCTAATTTAATTTGGTTTTTAAAACATTGAATAAAACACTTAGAAAGATTACACCATTTTTTTTTGAAAGATTATACCGTTGATGTCTCGTAATTACATCCAATGTGATAATAGACACCGAAACATTTAATATATAGTAACGTAAGTTTGAAACCGGAATACTTATCTTCTTTACCGATAATGTTAGTGCGTATGAGTTTCGCTATAAAACAAATAGAAAAAGAAAAAAAGATTACACTGTTGTCATTTTTATTTTATTGTCTTACTTTTAGATTTGCCTATATTTGCGTAGGATCCAAGTACTTCCCTCAACTTTTCACTCTTTACACTCATAAAAAGCTAATTCTGGAACACACACACACTCTGACATGACACATATATAGAGAGAGAAAGAGAAAGTTCTAACCATATACTATGTGGTTGACTATGTCTTAATGAGAATCATATATTGCATTTTCATATTCAAAAGACTAAAGATTCATCTGATTCCTAATCTTTTCCTGGTAATGTTTTCTTGTGACACAAAAAGTTTCTTGTGACTTTTCTTACTTTTGTTATCTGCTCTAACAAATTTTCAATCATGGGTTGTTTTTGTTTATGCTTGCTGTGTTTTCAATCAATATTGATGGTGGGGTTGGTGAAATATTTTTTTTTCTTTTTCCTTTTTTCTAGGCATGTGCAATTTGAATTTCTTTGAAGCAATTCAATTAAAGTTTATTAATTATCCAGCTATATTTGGTTGTTGCTTTGAGTAATGAATAAAAAAGTAGTTTTTATTAATTATCAAGCTATATTTGTGTGTTGCTTTGAGTAGTAGTTATCTACTATCAAGTGTGTTTGATTGGAATTGGATTTGGATTTGGAATTCAGGTTTTTATTTTCTTGCTTTCTGAAGAGTAATTCTTGTTTTTCCTTTTGAATTATACATTTAGAGTAAGGTTTCTCATTCATTTAATTTTTTGGCATACTTAACTAATCTGTGCAATTTCAGTTTATGTGAATTGTAGGTGAATTTTGAGACGAGGTTTGCCGACCTACAGAAAATAAGATTGTATGGGTTGGCTTACCAAGTTTCTAAAGGGTTCGAACCATAAACATTCAGGACGAGGATACAGCGGAAAATATGGACACGACAGAGATTCGGATAATCATGACAATTCCGCGGTAATAACAGTTTATGCTTATGTAGTAAAAAGTAGTTATTTTCTTGCTGATAAAAGAGACTGAAGTTGCAATAGTGGCAAATTCTGAGTGTAGGGTGATTTGAATGATTTTGAGAGAGAAGAAATTGATCGTGCAATTGCGCTCTCTCTTTCAGAGGTTTCAGAGGAAGATCATAAAGGGAAAAAAGTTATCGGTAAGATTTATGCTTTTGCAATCAGTGGTTAAAATGCTGCTTTTGTAACATTGTTTGAATGGAATTAGTGTTTTAAGTGAACCAGGTAACTAAAATATATGTTCTAAGAAAATGCATATTGACATATCTTTTGTATAGTTAGAGTCCATTGAACAGATTATGAAATTCCATTTGATAAATATTTGATTAGAAAAGGTTACCTTTTTTTTTTGGGTTGGTGAAGTATTTAAAAACGTCTCGTTTTTTTTGTCTTGCTGTCAGAAGAAGATTCTGAATCTGAAGATGATGAGTTGTGTCCACTTGATGACGAGGAAGATGACCATGTTGGTGATGTTGAACAAGATGAAGGGGACCATGTTGCTAAAATTCAACAGGAAGAAGACGAAAGTCTCGATGAAGTTCAACTTGAGGAAGATGAACAACTTGCCAGGGCAATTCAAGAAAGTTTGAGCATTGATTCACCTCCTCCATCTCAAACTGATTCTATATTTCAACCTTTTACAAACCTCTTTTCGCCTGTATACAGGTAACTATGCGAAAGATGACATTCTCTATCTGTAGTATGTAAGTCTAAATACCATATATCGAATTTGCTAAAGATCGCTGCATATGCTAAAATGGGAAAATGATTGGCCTAATATGTGAAATCTTAGAAAAACTGAAATAGCCACCTCTATGGTGACATCATAGATTCAGATAGTAGACATCTAAAAAGTTTGCTTTTCATAAGTTCTTGAATCTTAGAAATAAAAACGTAGACTAAAACCGGTTACTGCAAAATGTGCTTGCAGAATCTGTGCTGGCTGCAATGTTGAGATTGGTCATGGAAGGTTTTTGAGTTGCATGGGAGCTGTATGGCATCCGGAATGTTTTTGTTGCCATGCTTGCAAACTTCCAATCACTGATTACGAGGTTCGAGTCTTGTTTTCGTTGTTGAACTCTAACATGACTTTATTTTATATCTACTTATTTAAACTTTCTTTACGAATTCATTACGGATGTTGTTTAACTTATATTCCTTGATTTTTTTGTTGTCAATATGATTGTAAATAATACTTGGATCTTTATTCGTTACAGTATTCCATGTCTGGAAATCGTCCTTACCATAAATCATGCTACAAGGAGCTGCATCACCCAAGGTGTGATGTTTGCAAGATCTTTGTAAGTAGCATTTGGTTTGATTTTTTGTTTACAATTATTCTTTTTTGTCAATTCTGTTGTGCTTGGTTTTGATAAAAAGCTTAGCTAAATTATGATGCGCGTTAGAAATTTCACTACACTATGTGCGAGGAAGACCATTGACTTTGATCTGTTTTCATAATTACTTTTAGAAGGCTAGAAATCAGGATGTAATATCAATCGATTCTTTCTTTACAGATCCCACAAAATTCAGCTGGCCTCATTGAGTATAGAGCACATCCCTTCTGGCTACAAAAATATTGTCCATCACACGAGCGTGATGGCACTCCTCGTTGTTGTAGCTGTCAGAGGATGGAGGTCAGTTACATCATCTCACAAAATATATTATCATGTGTTGTTGCCATCAAGGAGACACTCACTATCGTTGTTTTTCGTCTTTTTCCTTTCATCAATTGATATGAAATTTTCCAATCAGTGCAGTCAACGGACACAAAGTATCTGTTGCTTGATGACGGTCGAAAGCTGTGTCTTGAGTGTCTTGATTCGGCTATTATGGATACTCATGAATGCCAGCCTCTCTATCTTGAAATACAAGAATTTTATGAAGGTTTGCATATGAAAATAGAGCAGCAAATTCCTATGCTTTTGGTTGAGAGACAAGCACTGAACGAAGCCATGGAGGGCGAAAAGAATGTAATAGTTTATGTTTTGAACTTTCACACATGAAATGTGCCTTTTATTTCTCTTCGCTGTATCGCATATTCTTTCTACTGTCCTGATTTTGGATTTTCCTTTGGATGTTTTCAATGTTGATTGTAGGGTCATAATCACCATTTACCTGAAACCAGAGGACTTTGCTTGTCAGAAGAGCAAACTGTCCCCACTGTAAGGATGTTTTACTTGCGAATTTGTATCTATATTGATAAAAATATCTGTTTATCAAGCAGAAGTTTTCATTTTTTATTTTTATTTTTTTTGTAATTCCAGATTTTAAGGAGACCAAGTATAGGAGCAGGCTACCGTGTCATCGATATGATAACTGAACCTTTTAGGCTGATACGTCGATGTGAAGTGACAGCCATACTTGTTTTGTATGGCCTTCCTAGGTAATCTTCTGATACCATCTATTTTTTTCCTCGTCTTAACCCTCTGATTCAGGAGAATGATCCTTGTAAATTGGAGTTGGGTCGGAAAGTAAGTAAAGTGCCCAATGATTGTTGCAATCATGATTCAAACTCGGGTCCTCTCAAACAATTTGTCCTTAACTTGAGCTCGATAACTACTAGAGCCAAATCACTTGAGTTACCATCTATTTTTATGCTCAACAATACTTGCATATGAAATCTGCGGTACATAATTCAAGGATTTTATATTTATAGGTTACTGACAGGATCAATCCTAGCTCATGAAATGATGCATGCTTGGCTTAGACTTAAAGGTACTGTCATCTTTCCAATGATCAAATCGATATTGAAAATTTATATTTCGGTATTAAGTTGGACAATCACTTCTGTTTATTTTCGACAGGCTATGGCAATCTGAGGCCTGAAGTTGAAGAAGGAATATGCCAAGTCTTAGCTCATATGTGGTTAGATTCAGAGATCTATTCCGGCTCCGGAAGTGAAGAAGCATCATCATCTTCGTCTTCATCTTCGTCGTCTTCATCATCACCTTCCTCTACGTCTTCAAAGAAGGGTAAACGGTCCGATTTTGAGAAGGAACTTGGTAAATTTTTTAAACACCAGATTGAGACAGATAGCTCACCAGCCTATGGGGATGGATTTAGAGAGGGTAACCAGGCAGTACTCAAGTATGGGCTTAGACGGACTCTTGACCATATCCGAATTACCGGAAGTTTTCCATAATGAAATGGTGATATAAATATAATTTTCTTACCTTTACTTCAACCGATATATTTGAACTTTGTCATATAAATTATATAGAAACCAAATATTCCAAAATTGTATAATTACACCAGACTCTACACAAAATAAGGATTGAAAAAATGTGAGTGATAGTGTAAAGTTGCTGCAATTGTTTAGGGGGTCAAATGTGCAGTTCTTGTAATCTATATTTGAATATTGGCAGTTTGGAACCTCATGCTCCATATGTATCACAAAATACCTTATAGCAGTTACTGATGCAATTACAGATATACAATAAAGTATCAATTTTGTATATTCCGAGTTTGTAATTTAAGTGATGCACGTCACTGTCCAAGTAAAAATTAGCATAAAGAGTCTTCATTGCAATTCATTATTTCCCCAACTGCAAAATGAAGCAGAAAATATGGCTAGAAGAAACCATTTTCACCTATGACAATAAAGTCAAAATAAATATCTTTCACTTTTCTTTAGATACACTCCAATACACATATGGACATGCACATAATTTTCTTCCCCGGAGAAAGGTGATACAATAAACAATAAAGTCTCAAGATCTAGTGAAAATATGAGGGAAAAGGTTAAGTTTTAGTAAGAAAATATGAAGCTTCCTTTGATTGGAATGAACGTGGAGGTGATAATACTTTAAACAAAAAAAATAAAGACAGAGAAAAGAAATATATGATAATACTCTACCTTGTATGAGCTCTACTTTAGAGAAGATTTTTGTTTGAAGTTTATTATATATATATATATATATATATATATATATATATATATATATATATATATTTTTGAAATAAGGTTTATCATATATATTCATACACTTTTGGGTTCAGTTATACTTAATGATTTTGTATCTTTCTAAAAATATAGAAATAAAATGAATATTATTTTAAATATTCACTCAATTCTGCTTGGTATAATAACTTTCTTCTTCTTTTTTGACAAATTAAAGTTTGCTTCTAAACAAAAAATAGCTTTTTTGTTTTTTCATGTAAAAAAAGACCAACAAATATTTTGTTATTATATATTTTATTTTCTAAAGAAAAAAAATGTTCTAATCGATAATTATTAATAACTAAATATAAGTTAAGCCTGTTAAAAAATGGTTTAAACGCACATTTGGCCCCTAATTTTGTACTAGTTGCGATTTTGGCCCCTTATTATAAAAAAAAACATTCTAGCCCCCTAAGTTTTCCCCCCTTTGCAACTTTTAATTTTGACCATTCAAAATCAACCATTCATATTCTTTTCCCTATAAATCTGAAACTTGCTCAACAAAACACCTCATTTGTTTCCCTAAAATATATTGGTGTCTTCAACACCATGCATGTTGAGATTGTAGTCTTGATGCATATCGTTTGCATGTGCTAGGAAGAAAGTTTGCATGAAATCATCTACTACATTGATTCAAAGCATACGCTTCAACTAGTTCAAAGTGTTGATGTTATGTTACTACACGTCATTTTGGCAATGAGATAGTCTTTATTCATCAATATATGATCAAAGATTAGAGTTTGCAACTACATCATACGTTGTGTGAAGGGAAAATATGTGCCAATTTTCTTGTCTAAGCTTGGTGCTAGATCCAGGAACGAGTAAATGGTTATGACTGATCCCTCGGATGAACTTCGTTTGCTTCTCATGGAAAACGCCGCAGGAGTTGCATATCTGTGTAGGCAAGGACATAGTTTGTTGCTAATTGAACAAGAAAACAGTTGCAAGAAATGAACAAGACAGAGGAGAAATAACTGCTTTCATTCATATAATTGGTATGATAAATCAA
>Ga0315913_1007704_pt1 | contig 12863 bp, 7 predicted proteins | sample MpolsnodulesMG_FD_207736 | JGI IMG/M metagenome (GOLD analysis project Ga0315913, IMG submission 207736) | Medicago polymorpha root nodule microbial communities from Los Angeles, California, United States - small nodules | ecosystem: Host-associated > Plants > Roots > Nodule | place: USA... | reverse complement strand
AAATAGTTACTTGCAAGATCAACTAGTAAATCTTAAGGACATATTGTGCTTTTACTTTCCCAGAAATTCATAATTATTCTTCAAAACATAAGAAGATATTGAAAATGGTTATCGAATTTAACTTAGTTAAATCAATCGAAGTCACCTTCGAAATATGAGTAAAAGGTATTGCTTGAAATAAACAAGTAAATTGTAAAGATACTTAAGAAAATAAACTTAAATTGCATTGATTGAATGTAAATTGGTACACAGATTCATATATTGCAACTTGTGACTCGTTTCTCTCTTGAATGCGGATAGTTTGAGTGTAAGTTTTTTGTATGATTGGATTGTGACCCCTTTCTCTTGCGAGATACTACTATTTATACTAATAGAAAATAACTACCTACATAGAATTTTGAAACTACAACTGCTACCATCGAACAATAGATATCCGTTTGATTCAAACTTCAAACACACGCTCCCTGGAGATATTCGTGGGCCCGATTCTATCCAAAGCAAAACCGTTTTCGATGCACTTTGCCTGTCGAACCAAGACACGTGTTCCGAATGCTTCTCAACAAGCCTAATTTCGACTAAGTGTCTAAGAATAATAACATTTTTTCTTCAAGTATAAAGTCAACCTTAGTCTGACTGCATTTAAATCTTCTTTCTGAAAAATACAGGCTAACAGTAGGATAAATTGACTAAATGAAAAGTGATAAGAAAATTCAAACATTTAAATTACTACCCTCCAACAAAATATAATACAACACTAACACAAATAGAAAGACCATTACAATGTGGAACTTAGCATTAATAATAATGTAATATATGTTTATGGTTGAAAACATAGTATTAAAGAAATGATCTTCCTTGTAAAAGCTTGTACAATTATGACTCTTAGTGAAAAAAAATTATGCTTGGTCTTCCCATTAAGTATTGTGCTCCTTCTCTGGTTGAAAACAATTTAGAGTGGTCTATGCATGTAGGATAGCATGAATCGTGATATGAACAACTTTTTATGTCCATCAATCTTTATCCCTCAATTCTCTAGCATTCTATAAAATGAAGCAATTGCTCTCCTTCGCCTTTTTAAATTCTCTTCCCATACCTGAAATAAATAAAAAATAATGGAACATGTCAAATTCACATCTAGAGAAGCAAATCTCACGATATCGACAGTTAACATCCTTATTCTTTGATGATGAACAAACTTTTGGTGTAATTTGGTTGTGAAGAGATATAGAGACGAAATAATAAAAATAATATAATGAAGTAAAAAAATCTAACGAAATAGAAAGAAATGTGATTGGAGTTTTGATGTAAAATTATGTTAATCCGTAGTCTAATTTATAGTCTATTTCATAGGGTATTATGGTAAATTAACCATATTTCAATAATCCCTATCATGTCCCTGTAACATTTGAGAAAAACCCTCAAATATATATAATATAGATAGATATAGATATAAATTAGGCTTATTCTTATTTGTTAAATCAATTAGAGATAATTAAGGTATGCGGTGATATTCCAAGATTTGCATGTAAAAGTGATTCCTTTAGATGACAATTTAGGGAATTTCAACTATGCTACGTTTCAATTACTCGTAAGAATGTAAGTCCCCGCCTTAGTTATCTAACCGTGTATAGAACTCTAGAGGATTGACAACCATTTACCCCGTATTGTACGTATGACTTTTAAGGTGATTAAGGAACAATATGAAATTTGAAGGGACGTTAGATCCCATCGAACTAACCACTTAGGTGAGAGAAATGTTTTTAAAGTTACATTAGAGCATCCAAAATGGAGACCTTAAATTTTGATTACTTAAACGAGTTCCACTTGTATACATCATTCTTTTATAATTTTTTAATAATAATACATAATAAACACTCAATAACTCCAATGCAACACCTCTAACAAAAGTTTTAAATGTGTCACATCAATAGCTCTTCGTCATTTACATTCTAACAATAACATATTTATTCAAGACATATTATCTATTTTATAATGAAATTTATTGTTGGGTCCACTTAAGAATGAGATGCTTAAGCGAGATCCTGAGTTTTTTTAAGAACCCCGAAAATTTTATCTCCCATGAAAATATCTATTAGGTACCGATCTTAACGGTTAAAATTTCACCATTGAGAATGATCATATCAATAAAGTGAGAAATCTGTCTTTTAATGATTAGAAAAGAGCATAATTTGAGTTTCTTGTTATATGTTTCGTAAGATTATCAATATAGTTCTTGGTGGGGCTTTGCCCCCTACCATTAAAAAAATAAAAAATATATCAATATAGTGATTTTTTTATTTTTTTTTATGTATCAATATAGTGAATTATTATTACATAATAGTAATTATATATAAGAATTGATAAAAATCCTCTAAAACAAAAATTGATAAAAATTTAATTAATTAATCCAAATTATTTTGGAGATTTGCAACGTTGCCTTTTCCTTTCCCGAATGATTTCATAGAGAGACAATGTTGTTTTGATACATTAATCTCTGTGAAATAAAATGGGGACAAAGTGCAACACAAATTCTACATCCCAATCTGAAAAGGACTATGCAAATAATAAAAGCAACAATAACACAAATGTTGTGTTGAATGTGTATGATCTCACACCTCTTAATAATTACTTTTATTGGTTTGGATTTGGAATCTTTCACTCTGGCATTCAAGGTTCGTTTCCAATAATTTGATCTTCGTATTGTTTTAACGTTTTTAATTTTAATGTGTAATGGTTTCATCTTCATATGGATTTAATATTTTTCATATGCTGCATGATTAAATACAAATTTTCTCTTTAAAATTATATAGAACACGTGAGGAAAGAGGCTAGTTATGATTGCATTTTCTCTCTCTATAGATCTTACATGTTGGATATGTTTCATATGTGCAATTGTCTTTTATAAAATAAGATAAATTTGAAATCTAGAAATAACTTTCTCCTTCTGGAATGGATGATACCATGAATTTTAAACATGATGCATTTATGGTAACCAAAATACCTCAACAGCCAAAACATATACACACATAATATATACAAACCCAGAAACTGCCTCAACAAATATATATTGAAATTCATGTGAAGATAATAAGGGGTGTTTATTGAATTGAGATTTTTAAATACAATTCCTTATGAAGAAAGTTGTGTGAAATTACCGGAGAGCGTTTATATGAGATGACACGGTTTTTTTTTAGTTTAACCAAGATCCTAGTTCGAATCCAGCATTGGGTATGCAGCACCGTTAAAACTCATAGGAAGATTTTGCCGCCCGTTTAAGTGCTACATGGCTCAAGGGATTAGTTTCACGCGTCGAGAATATTCGATTTACCCGGGAAAAAAAGTCGTGTGAAATTTAAAAGACCGTAAGATTTTAATGGCTTATAAGGTTTTAATACAAAATCCATTTCTTCTAGACGCTTGAAAACGTGGTGTCCTCTTTGTATTTGGAAAGCTCCCGGTCTCTTTAGAGGAGGATAAGTATATACATTTTGTTGCTTGTTTCATTTAATATTTTATAAAAATTGTTAGTACAATAAGATAAATGATCATATACTATTGCATTAATCTTAATTTATTGAAATATATTAGTGTATTTGATTTAAAAATTGAAAACAGCATGATAGGATCATGGAGGTTAGAATAATGAATCTTCTAGTTTATTCTAGAAGAGAATCTTTTAAGCATATTCTACTAGTTTGTTTGGTAGCATTGTTATTGTGTAGTTGATGTAGTTATCTTATCATGTGTTTGCATCAACTTATATATGCATAATGCATTGTATATCTTAGGATTAGGGGAACCAAAAATGAATGAAAAAAGTTGTTTTATTTTCTTTTAAAAAAAACCAAAACGTTCCATCAAAATATACCCTTTACGTACCCAAGAGAACTTGGATGGGATGATAAGGGATGGTCTGAGTTCGAATCCAAACATGGACATGCAACAATGTTAAATATCTTGAGAAAGAATTTGTCACATATTGTAGTCATACTCGGCATGCAGAGGATAGTCGGTTCACGCCAAAAAAACGTACCCTTTACATGCCTCATTTAATGCTGAGAATCCTGCTCCGCAGCCATCCAACTTGAGAAGTTTTATCCACCTTAGGGTTAAGGAGTTCTTTTTAATAAGCATATCCTTTTTTCTTTCATTTTTTGTGTTCTTGTTTGGAAAGATTATTGATTTTTTTTTCAATTATTCTTATGATGTTACAACCGAAGAAATTATCTCTTTTGTTTTATTGTTTTGATTCTTTTACTGATATTAATCTGGGAAATTTCTGTGTTTGAATAGTACATAATAAGGAGTATGGATTTGGAGCTCATGACTTCCCATCAAGTGGAGTATTTGAAGTGGAGCCAAGGAAGTGCCCTGGATTTGTATACAGAACATCTGTCAATATGGGCCAAGTAAACATCCATCCTTCCGAGTTTCGGACATTTATTGAGAACATGGCTAGTGAATATCATGGAGATACCTATCACCTTATATCTAAGAACTGCAATCATTTCACCGATGATATCGCGGGTCGATTGACCGGAAAACGAGCCCCTGGTTGGGTGAATCGGCTTGCTAGGTTAGGTATGTTAGAACATAAAAGGAAATTTGCTAAGACATCTTATCTTTCATGCTTCAATTGAATCTCCGCTACTCATTTATTTTTGTAGTCTGTAGTCGAAGTCATTAAGAGGAAATTGAATGGTGAAGATTTTCACTGGACTCGCTCAAGTGAAAATCCTACGGGGGACGATCTCAACCCCTAATGTTTTTACACCATATTTCCCTTCTGAACCAACTTGTCTGTGCCTAAACATTTATGGTTTTTGAAGTTCAATTTCATGATTAGATTTATGTGAAATAGAAATATATCATATAATTAAAGCTTCACTTGCAATATTATAATCTATCATTTCCAACAAATTACAAAAACATTGTTTTGTCAAATGCATTTACTATGTTTAGATGATGTCTGCATTGTATTCTATCCATCTATTTAAGTTATATTCTGGTAGAATGTTACCTTCTCTGAAAATACCACTTTATAGTAGAAACGTTCATTTGCAGTATCATTACAGGAAGAAGATAACTTGGGTGACAAATTTAAATCATTGCATCACTTTCTTTGTTCAATATACTTTTCATGCCATATCCTCAATAGTCCTTTATATTCTTAAGTGAAGCCTTTTGGTGAAAATCTCAGGTTCTTTATGCAGCTGTCTACTTCCTGATAGTATTCAAGTAACCACTGTTAAACAGCTACCTGAATACCATTCAGGTGTGTAGTGTACAATCTTTTTCTGACTTTTTCGGCCTATAATGTATATCCTTGTTCATTCTGATTTTTCCATCTCAAATTCTCAATATCATATATCTTGGTCAATGTTTGCAGAAGATGAAGTTACCGATTCTCTTTCAACGGACACGCCTTGTGAATCAATGGAATTAGATGATGAACAAGCGAAACGCCTTCTGTCATCTCTTGATAGCACAGAAGATGTTTCTTTTGTTAAAGGGACTAAGTAAAATGATTTCGCATTTTTTTTTTTTATAGCTTTCTGCTCTCCTTGTTTCATTTGTCAATTGAAGGGTTTTTGTGTGCTAGGGTGTATGCACTGATTTTTGTGTATTAATTAACAGTTGTAAATGAGGTTAGTGTAATGGGTGTCATCCAGGATTTTTTTTATTTTTTGGAGGGATTGTTGGAGCTCATAAAACATGTATATGACATCTAAGTTTGCAAAATGTCTGAGATATTAAAGGTTCTTTTAAGAGTGTATTTTTTGTTATTTTCTTTGATGGATTTATATGAAAAACTTCAAATTGATATAATGATGTTTTGGTAAGTTTGCTATATTCCTGATCCAAAGTGAAGTAATCATTCTCTTATATTTGATCCTTCAACATAGAAATATAGTAAATAGTAATTTCTAAACTTCTTTCAATTCATCAAGTTAGTCTTTGTGAACCACTCTTGCGTGTCTTGTAAGTCCAACATGTAAACGTCATGAAATTTCACGACTAACCAATTCGCAAGAAATTGCATTACCGTTGAATATTTACTCACTTCTCAAACTAAAATTTTAGAGAGGTGCTATTGATAGCGAAGGATACTATCCCGAGCCTATTGCGAACGAATTGTGAGCATTAAATATTGAGATTAGTGGAATACAAGGATGGTTGGAAGTAAAGTTGAAGAGCTGCTACAGTAACTGTAAGTTTATCGTTAACTTTTCGTGAATTATTTTTCGCATCAGGTAGCATTTCTCAAATTTTAACCTAATCTTATTTTGCAAGACAAGAATTCGTTATCTTTCGTGAAAACAAAATATGTCTTTTGTGAGGGTAGTCATTAGTCAATTGCAACAACTTTTCATGCTCTTGTGTGTAGGGATGTGCATAGGTTAGATATCGTCGGATTCAGATAAAAAATTGTCCACCCAAATATAACCGATAAACAAAGATTATCACCTACATTCATTAGCTTCGACTACAATTAGGGCTGGTGGGGGGTTGGCGGGTGGGTTTGTCTAGTTGTTGTGTACCTCAACGCAGTCTGCAGCAGATATTCTCATTCCTTCCTCCCACTGCATCTCAGTCGACCACCTTTTCATGTTTTTGGTCACTTTCCCTGTCATTGATAAAATTCTGCATCATATCAAGCTTTCCTCATCTCAGGTGCTTTGGGCAATGTGGTTCCTCCATACCAACATTCAGTATTTCACATGGAATCATCATCAATTTGATTGCTTCTCTAAGTACAATTTTCAAGTAGATTGTGATCATGAACATGGTCTTAGTGGTGCTTATGGAAATTACATCAGTAGCTTCCTAAATTGCAACCGTTTTGAGGGATTTGAGCCTAAGCTTCAGCATAGCTGGCAAATGTTTTGAGTGTTATGGTGAATATGCTGGGAAGAATATGTTTCAACATTTTACAGTAGTTCACATTGATACCGGTGGAGGAACATGTATCAAACACTGCTATTGCGTTGAAAATGAACACCTGGATATAATTGTGATTTGGGAGCAACAAGTGATGTGTTTCTTTGTTTGAGATATCCTTTGAAAGAAAAGCGGATTCTGTGACAGAGCAAGATGTCTCTGACAGTCTCACCTTCAGCTTTCAATAAGACCAGTGATGAAATTATACTCCTCTGAGAGTACCACAGACCTTAACCATTATTGTGTCAAGGTACAGGATCTCTCTACTGATGACACCCTTCAATAATGTAGGATATTGAAGGGCGTTTTTAGACATGACAAAACAACCCGCCCCCGTCCCGCGTCCCGATTTCAACGGGGGAAAGCCGAATTAACTGGGTCCGGGTCCAGGTGCGGGGAAAACCCGGAGTTTTAATGCGGGGCCGGGGCCGGGGGATACTCACACCCGCCCCACACCCACCCCCGGCCCGCACCCGTATTGTTTTTCTCCAAAAAATTGGATTTATTTTCATTAATTTTGATTTCAACCCATATTGTTTGTAACAATTCAAAATTTCAAATTTTGAAAGTTAAATAGAGGACCAAAATCAACATTTATTTTAAAATTTCTTAACATATGTGGTCTTTCCGACACTTTTCAAATCAACAACAATAAATAACAAAAAACACTATGGTAATACTAGGTGTATATAATTGATTTTGTTAAACTGTTTTTTCAAACTTATCCAATGTTGTAGACTTTTTAAAGTGCAATTAATGCACCATTTTATTCAACATAAACTGTGAATTTTAATAGGCTTACTGTCAATATTTTTTTTGCTATACTTTTCGCGGGTGGGGGTGGGGGCGGGGCCGGGAAACCCGTCCCCGTTAGGGACGGGTCTAGGGGTGAAGTTTATTTCCCCGCCGGGTTTGGGGGCGGGGCTGGGTATGTTAAAACCAGTTCCCGCCCCGCCCCGTTGCTATTTCTAGGCGTTTTTAACATGTTTTTACAACATTCAAATTATATAATCCAGAACGTTGTAGTACGCGCGAAAAACTAGTAGGATAGTAAAAGAAATTCTTTGGACTTAATAGTTCAAGAGGCCAATGAAGTAGGGCAGAAGACACAAACACACAACTCTAAGGTGATTACTCTATAGGTCCATCAGATTATTATATGCATTGTGTTTACCTCTCTCCAAATGAAAGAGTCAATTAAATGGAGATGATTTCAATCCTCCACATACATGCCACAGGATGCAGGTAATTAGGAACCAACTCACCTAATTTATGTATTGGTAAATGAAAGGAGTAGAGAAGAGTTTCAATAATAATGTTTATCTTTTTATCCCTATCCGCTTCAGCAACCACTTCAGCCATTTGTAATCGAAGATACTTTCTACAAACTAACTTATAGTTCTTTAAAATTGAAAATCAGCTCTTAAACCACCCATATTGTAAATACGACACCAAACATGTGTCAAATTTCCAAAACAAAGCATCATTATAAAGTGCATATCAGATTTAGATCGTGTTTTACACTTGTTATCTTTTGTTCCCATCAGTAAAAAAGTCAGGGAAAAACATAGTGCAACCAGAAAAATGATTCAAATAGATACATCTGTATCATACAAATTAGAGGATGAAACAAACATAACCATGAAAATGGAAATGTCGAATAATCACATAGGCATTAATCACAAGCAGAGCACATATCATTGTAACCAACCAACAGAGATATCAAAAGGAGCCAAACATATGTTTTGGAGAACTAATCGGCATCGGTTTTCTTTTATACTTGATGATGTGGTATAAGGTTGGATGCATCTAACTAAGGGTGTGCATTACAATAACTGCATACTGCAGGGCCAAGATTGTAAATCAGATGTTAGAAGTTTACCATCCAATCTCCATCTAACAATCATGATTTACAGACTGTACTCTGTAGTAACTGTAACATTTGGTGACAGCAGACAATCTGGATCTGTTAAAATCACATGTTTATTTGGAAAGTAGAAATAGGACTATTAAATACGGTTCTTCTCCATTAAATACTTCTCATATTTGTTTTCCTAACCAATACCCCAATGTACTCGCCCACAAATATGCGACTAATATTAAATCATAATAATAGGAAAAAGGATGAAAGAATTCTTTTTTCACATTTTGGTTCCTTTCTTGCTAAAGCTAACTAGGCAGCATTACCCTCAAGGCCCAATTTTGATGTTAGCCAAGCACAAACATCATCCGTTTCTTCTGGAATTGTGTAGTGGCCAAGCCTATAATGTGTAAGAACCAAACCAAACATTAATATGAAGCAAGGGGTAATGATTCTAAAAAAACTAGAACAAAATTTATATTATAATTTTTCGGCCATTACCCATTATAAGCTTTGAAAGTTAAATCTTGAAATCCATTAGAAGTTAAGCATTTCGATGATTTCTCACCAAACTTGTACGGAACCACATCATCACCTGAAATAATATATCTGTAAATGTTATTCCGCCATTTACGTTAAATCACCTATGTTTCATGGCAGCAAAAATCAAGACTAATCTCTATTAATATAACAGTTTATAGAATGGAATTGTGGCTTATGCATTCATAAGTATGCAAAAAAAGTTCTACAAACTAGATAAACAAAAATATTATTTGAAAATCAATTTTGGACAAAAAATTGACATTTTAAATGGTTAAGACAATTCATACATGTGGTTAATGAAGTATTAGATTTGATTAATATATATATCAGCTGTAGTAACTTATTAACCGTCTACTGAACTTTATTAGCCACAAGCTAAACGTGATTGATCTTGATTTTCAAGTGTTCAACTCCACGTGTAGTTGGAACACTTGGAAGTTTTGATTAATAATGTTCAGATTTGTGCATAATTGGGTCCAGTTAATGGTTAATGAGTTATCCAATCTTGATATCTCACTAACCACATATGTGAATAGCATTAACCTTTTCAGTTAATGGTTTTTTTTATTTTGAAGAAGCCAAATTAGCCCCAGGCCAACACCACTCAGTTAATGGTTAATGAATTATCCAATTTTGAAATGGTGATTAATAATGTTTAATTAAGTTCAGTTTAATTAAAATATTTTTTTTTAATTTCATAGATTTTACCTTTTCCATGACACATCAAAATGGGAAAGGACTGAGCACGCCTCGTGGCTTCATCTACCCCTTGTAACTTGTTACTCAAGGTCCTAGACAACAATAGAAATATAAATATTTCATTGTACAAAGTGATTTTTTTCACAACATGATGTGTTGAAGTAGAATAAGGACATACTTTGAACATGGAAGCCAGCCACTTAAACCAACAGCTGCACTTATGTTAGCTGGATAAGCATTGCCATTCCCATACTTTCCGGCAGTAAAGCAGGATGCAGAGTAAAGGGCAGTAGCAGCTCCCATGCTAAACCCTCCAACACCAAGCTTAACTGCCACACACATCAGAATTGAAATTAATATAACATCTAATAAATAGAATATCCTGAGATTGAAAAAAACTATACAACCAATAGAAATATAAATAGCATGAAAATCATACAGAATTAAAAAAAAAACAAATTCATTGCCTTCCAACAACATCTGAAATTGAGGATTTACCTATATGATGCATAGGTAGAAGTACGGTACCCAATACTGGTATGGGTACGTAATACGGAAAATTTTAAAAGTTGAACGTACGGGTATGGGTACTACCGTTGTTGTAAAACATATGTTTAGGGAAAAAAACTCAATTATAATAGCATAAAACTATGTGTTTAACCACACATCTATCATCATGCTTCAAAGATTTGTTTATCTAGTCCAGCGAATCCACTATTTTCATCAAAAACAAAAGGGAGATAACTGAAATACAATCGAAAATCAAAATAATTTCTGCTGTTTTTTCACCGCCGGCACGTGTACGGATCGGTACGTATGGTACGAGTACTATGCCCGTACTGGTACAGTACCCAGTACGGGTACTTCACCATTTTAGGAGTACCCATGCTTAAGAGGGATTCACACTTTCATCCGAAGCATAAGTATAGCAAAATTTTGAGAAATTTAGCATATAAACAAAAGTTAATCCTTAGACTAATACAAAAAGAACATTCATACACATTTACATACATAACTAAAAGGTTAGACAGGTATCCGTGGTAAATACCTGAGATAAGTTATTTGAGCAATTTTCACTTTTATGCAAATTCAAAATTGCATTATACTGTCCCAGTGAGCATAGCTCATTAGGTAGGGACATCACATTATATATGCAGGGGCCTGGGTTCAAACCCTAGATTCCCCACTTATTCACCTTAAAGGTGAATTTATAGCCATTAGGCTACTTGACCAAAAAAAAAAAAAATTTTGCATTCTACTGAGAAGAGATATCCATGTTGACCAACATTGAAACATCAACATGGGTCACACAAGGTAGAATTTACACTTGATTATACAATACAAGGATGCAAATAGTTCTTCCTCTTTCCCTTTTAACATTATGCTATTTTCACGAGGTGTGTTATTTGAACAACCATTTATGTGACAACGTTAGGGACAACCATAAATTTACAAAGAAAAGTAGATATTGACACAGTAACCAAAACAATAGAGAGAGAAAGTAAAAACATAGTGTGAGTATGAGAGAGAAAGTTGTCACAAAATGGTTATACAGATATCATTTCACTATTTTTATATCTTAATTCTATTATATATTTTGGCATGTAAGTTCATCATGTGTCACGATAACCAGAGTAATTTTCTGTGTTTGTTTACAATCATTAAAATATGTTTTATGATAACTTAGCATCAACATAAGAAAAATGCTAGGAGTACACTCTCTTTAACACTCACTCTCCTATTGGGTGAAACCCATGTGGGTCTCACCACTTTATGTGGGACCCATTTCCAAAGTGTGGTATCCACATGGATTTCACCCGATAAGAGAGTGAGTGTTAGAGAGTGTTCATAGCACTCCACAAATACGAATTACGTCAGAAGCATTAACAGATAAAAATTCAGGTAAGAAACCTACTGTCTGTGGGTTCTGTAGACAACAAATTGGCAACATGTGCAGCTGAAGCATCCAAACCTTCTAGATCATCAGGAGCTTCTTCAGAAAGCTCTGCCACATCAAACCCTAAAAGACATAAAGTCGCAGTTAAGAAATTTATCAAGATCAATTTAAGGTTATTTTAAGATTTAAACTCGAATCACCTCTTTCATTGAATACATTTTGATGCTCCAAACATTACTAAATATGGAAATTATTCAAAATTCTACTAATAAATATGACACAATAATTGTGCATATTCTGCATCGCACCTCATACGCCTAATTTATTATATGAAAATATTAAACACTAAAAGTTGAAAGCAATAATCAGAGGATAGCCTACAAAACAATCAAACGTACAAGCAGTAGATGGAAAGCCACCAAATAAAGACATTGGTCGAGTTGGAGCAGTTGGACATATCCATTTAATCTGCATCACACAAATCAACGGTATAAGTTATTTTATTAGTATAGAAACGATCTTATTGATTCTAAAGATAAATAAGTTGGCATTATCATGTATGTCTTCCTCCAAAAATCAAAGTCATGTCCTTACATTTGGAAGAGGAATAGTCTCTAATAGCTGCGACCAACTGCAAAAAAAGAGTTAAATCAGGGCTCTGACTTCTGAGTTATAACCACAACATTCAAACCATCATAAAGCATCAAATTGGCATTCCTGTTATCCATTTGAAGTTTTACGTATCTCTATTTATGGATTGTTGCATTCGATTAGAAACAGCAGGAGAAGCATCAAGTGGAACATTTCACTGTTTTCAAATATATGTCATGTGCAGCTCACATGATGTTTTAAATGTTATAATTAGGGAAAAGGCATAAAAAACATAAACTTCCTTGTAAGCAATAGCCACTATCACCGATA
>Ga0315913_1007700_pt1 | contig 12866 bp, 9 predicted proteins | sample MpolsnodulesMG_FD_207736 | JGI IMG/M metagenome (GOLD analysis project Ga0315913, IMG submission 207736) | Medicago polymorpha root nodule microbial communities from Los Angeles, California, United States - small nodules | ecosystem: Host-associated > Plants > Roots > Nodule | place: USA... | reverse complement strand
ATATATAGAAAACAACCTCTTTCAACTCTTTTGGCCTAACTTTTTCTTTTCAAAAATGTCCTCAATTTTCAATACAAATAACACATATAACGAATAGATAAGAATAAATTTAAATATTAAAAAAAAATGTAACAAACATATATATATATATATATATATATGTTTCGTTATTTTTTTCCTTTATCATTTAAAAATTGTAACAAACTAGATGAGTATATTTATACTTACTTTTTATTATCCCAATTATACTTTCAATCAACTTTTTTTATAATAAAGATTGTTGTTGGTGTCATTGAAATAGATAGATAATCATGGTTAATTTGTTTTGTTATAACTTGAAAACAAAAAACATTTATATTTTTAGTTTTAATCAAAATCAAAATTTCATAAAAAAAATACCGTTCATAATTTTCAAACGTTAGCGCAATAAAAAGAGTAGAAAGAAGGGCACACAAGTATAAATTATCAACAATAAGGAAAATTATTGTTGAAATAAGGAAACAATAAGTATAACTTACGTGCCCGTCTTTTCGCTAGTCAAAATAAGGAAAATTATCACAAAAAAAAAAAAAAAAAACCAATTCACCGGTTTACTTTGCAAAATAAAAAACCAAATTGTTTCTTCTTTCCTCTAGTTTATTCTACTGTTTTAATATAGTGAAATCTCCTTATTATCCAATTCACTTAAATATAGGAAAAATAGTTTATTATCATCTTTCTCATATATAAAATTTGATTTTTGAAATATAAGCACATGAGTGCGGTTCAAATATTTAATGATATTTTGTATATAGATTAAAAAAGAATTAATATAAACACTACATTATTGTTGATATTTTGAAATGAGTTTAATGGTGGTGGGTTGACGGTCCAAAACAACTTGCACACACGGTTAATCAAAACATTCCAAATTGCCACGTAAATTGCGGTAATTATATAATTAACGCAATGTTACGTGACTCTTACGAAAGCACAAGTCTTTTACCGGTTTTGTCAAAATAAACAAATTAACTCTTTTGTCAAAATAACTAAACTAGAGTAAGATTTCCTTCTGTTATTTCACTAAACAAGCAAAATGTTTTTCTTATTTGAATTCACGTCACTTTATGTAGCAAACATCTTTTTCTTTTTAATTCATATGCTGGATCGGTTCGATATTCTCTATATTAATAATATAATATGATCATACAATATATTAGAGCAAGGTTAGTATTATGACATTTGTGCTTGAATTTTCAGTTCATGAAAACATATGATTTTTTTGTATATTTTGGAATTCTATTTTGTTCCATTTGATTTAATAGTGTTGGTTCTATTCCTAATGGAAATCAGGTATTTGAGAAGCTCCCAATCATGGATCTTGCTCTAGACCTAAAATAAGGGATTCCGCAGTTGAAGTACCTGCATGCAACTTTCCAACAAATGGAATTTCAAAACAGAAGGAGATCAAAGAGAAACTTGCAAGAAAAGAGAAATTGACGGTAGAAAATAATGTATAATTGGTTAACTACAGCTTCTTCAAAAAAAAATCTGTTAACTAAAATCGTTTTGATGTCAACTATACATAGTTCAGTGCAATTTTGGGCAGGGAGATTAATGATTATATATATTATTTGGTTTATATTTTCCGTAGTCCGCATCATATGCAACATCTAATTTAGTTAGTAAGTTCTTTTGTGTATATTTTGCAGAAAAATTGGGCAAGAGATCTGTTGGTTTTATCTCCAACTGTTATGGCAATGGAGTTTTGCTGCTAGTATTTTACGCATCTCTATGTGACTATGAAAGGTTCCTACTTTTTTTATATTAATACTGATCATAGGTTAGTGTTTTTATTTTCAATTAAAGAGTGACTATTTATTGTTGCTTACTAGTTGCACATGCAATCACACTCTTACCGTAGAATTTCAGAAATCTTAGATTCAATTTTCTGTGATTGGCTGCTTGAGCATTTTATTCGTATGAAAATCCTCACATATCAGCATTGATGGTTTGTTTTTTTTTACAACATTAAACTTTTTCGCCTTTGTGCTATAATTTAAAACGCTCAACTCCTCAGTTAATTTGTCAATAGTTTCATTAGGCATTGTCATTAGTTTGTGAGTAGAATTGCATGGTTTCTAGAAAACATTTTTTTTTCAATTTTTTCATTATAGAATAACTGATATCTCTTTGTCTATCGGTAAACTTTTTATGATTTTGCATTTTTCATATATAATAACTAATAACTTCTGTTTTGAATGTTCACATTTTTCAGAGCAATGAACATAGAAATTGTAACGAAAAATCATGGTTGTACTGCTTTTTTAGAGGAGTAATTTCTCTGTTATCTTCTGCAAAGGTTACTATAAAGTTCACATTTATAGGACCGGAAAAAAATGTTTTGATCTGCTTGAAGAATATGTTGTAGGAAACTACACCTATAGATTCATCTTAACAAAATCTTTTATATATTTTACAAACTCACTTGATTGATACTATAATTCTCTTTCATGTATTATTTTAACATGTGGGCCCTTATTCTTTCTACATTTTTGCTAATTGAACGGTTGTAGGAAAGTAAATTTGTTGCATTCGTAGTTCAATTCTCCAGTTTTGTATCATAACTTCTAATGTAAACAACAAGTACATGTATTTGATTTTCTCTATTTTGCTTTTGGATTATTCTTTCTCCCTTTCAATTTCTATGCATTATGTATTTTCAACCTTGAACACCAATATCTATACAACACAAAAAGTAGAGTAGTGTGAAGTTTATTTTTTATGTGTTTCAACATTATGCAAACTCGCCTGAAATTGTATCTTCAAAATTATTATTGTTCCTATTATTTACACATCTTTTGCTATGAGTTTTGAAATTTATCTTAGATACAGCATGGAGCGTAAAATTATCTTAAATTTCTAATTTAAATATAAAATATTTTATTTTTAATTTAATTAAAACTAAAGTTACCCGTGTACGGGTATACACACTAATATATTATAAGTTTGTCTCTCAAATGAAAAACAGAAATAAAAATGAGTAAATATCAACTATATACATCGTAATATCATACTAATTCAATTTAACTAATTAACTGATAATTCTATCATATTATTTGTAGGCATATTGTCATTCTATGTTATTAACTTGGATATTGTGACTTTGTTTGCATATTCATCTTTTATGTATTTAGAAATGTTGAATGATATACTCTATCAATTTGAATAAATAAATCACGTTGTTTTTATCAATTAAAAAAAAAAAACTACCGCTCATTGTTGAACAGGGCTTCAGTGTAAGTTGTTGTTGAACAGTAATTTTGAGCCATTCATCTCTACACATATACAGAAACGTAGAAACACAAACCAATTCCCTTTTAAACTCAAGTAAACACAAACCATACACTTTCATTTCTCTTCCTATCCCAACAAATCAAGATTCATTAAAGTCAAACAACTAATAACTCAAACAATAAGTAAGTGCTCAAGTTCTCTTAAAATAGGACAATGTGATATTTATATGTTAGGGTATTTTTTCTATTGTTCATTGTAGGTTATAACTTTTTATTGTGAAATACAAAGTTGTTAGGTAGTTGTTGATCAATTAGAATTTTATTTTTATTATAAAACCAGATTAAATTAAGTATCATTGGAATATTAGTGCATGCACAAAAACTAAATGACAACAAATATTTAGTGCATGTACAAAAACTAATGACAACAAGTGGAATTTTCTAGCATAAGGTATATTGTGCAATCTCTTGAAAGAGCCAAAACTAGTTTATATCATTACTATGTTTCAAATTTGTACACAGTGGCCTTTACGACACCTGACATTAGCCCTTGAAAGTTTTGGACAATCTTTATCTGTTTCACAATAACCGTCAAAAAACTTAAGAAAAGAAGAATTACATACTATTATGCTAAGAAATATGGAAAGAAATAGAACAAGAACATAAGCAAACTTTGGAGTTTCTGCCATATTTTTTTTCTTCTATTTGCATCTAATTAATAGTAAATGACTTGATCTCTTTATAGTGTATAAAGTTCATGGTCTTATAAAAATATTTAAATAGTTTAAGCATTATAAAATTTTAAAAACCCTTCGCAACGTTAGAATCATAAGTAAATGTCTCTTAAATATATCAATTAATTGTTTTAGAAACACATCATAAACTTAATAATCATAATAATTGAATATAATTAAATTAAATTTTCATTACTTTTCTTTAAAGAATTCCATTACTTTTTTAATTAACCTTTCATGATAGTAAAGAAAAATATATATATTTGTAAACCTATGTACGAATATAATATACCATTGGAGTGAGAACATATATTTATGAACATGGAGAATGTATATTTAAAAAAATTCATTGCATAATTTACAATTATGTGAATCATAATATTTTCTTATGGAATCATTTATGTCAAACATAATATTTATAGCGTAAATTGGTTTTGAATTTAAAGCAAAATTGTTTTCAAAATGATTAGTATGTATTATGGAATCATTCTTGTTTGTCATGGGTGGTTCTGAAAACCTTAGTGGTAGGGCTGAAAATGAGTCGAGTCGAACTTGTCTGAGCTCAACTCAACTCGTTAAAAATTGGCTCGTTTCGAGTTTAACATATTTTTTTTTCAACTCGAGTTCGGTTTATTTAAAGTTCACAAACAGTTTGGCTCTAGATATAGAAATGAGTAAAGCCACTTGAATTGAATCACATTCAAAGTTCCCGAACAGTTTGTCTCTAGATATAAAAATGAGTAAAACCACTTGAATTGAACCACATAACTCAAAAGTCTAAGAATTTAAATTTTTGATCCATAAATGAACCAAGAAAGAGAAGAAAGAAAAAACTATGGTTTAAATGAGCACAAAAATAACTCATAAACCTTTTAATTGGTCTAAAAACAGCCAAAGAAAGTACGTAAGAACACTATAACTTAATTCCCATAGTAGATTAGGATTGAGGCGCTGCGCTTTTATAAGATAATTTGCTCAATACCCTACAATAAACTTTCGATGTGGGACTCGTAAATTGCAAATTTGCTGTCAACATTTTCAAGTGTGCATTACCATCGTACACTATCGTTTTTTTTTTTACTCAAGTGGCGATTTCTTTGGCTATTAGATTTAATTATTTTAAATTTTATAGTTTTTTTTTCAAAGAAGATTAATTTTATAGTTGTTAATAAAGTAGAAACAACGAATTAGCAATGAATTATATATGTATATATACCAAGCTGGCTCATGAACTAAACGAGTCAAATTATACTTAGCTCAAGTTCAACTCATTTGTTTGGCGAGCTTTATTTTAAACTCAAGTTCGACTCATTTGGTTCATGAACCAAGTTCAACGAATTAATTACCGAACCGAATCTCAGACTATTTTCGAGTTGGTTCGGTTCATTGCCAGCCCTTAGTGGTTGGAAAGAACCATTCTAAGTCGAATTATGTGCAAAACTTGGGTTTTTCTATGCCCTTTTTTAACAAATATTAACATACTATAATGAATATTTAAAACACAACGATCAAGTCTATAAAAACTCACAAAGTTTTAAAACTATATGATATTCTATCACATAATCTTATCTTAATCTATAATACGGTAGTTATAACATATGTATATTTCTATTATTTGAACTTATGTATACATGAATCCCAATATAATATACCATGATTCAACTATTAGAAATATGTATTGAAGGTGTAAGTATCCAAAAAAGTGAGAGTAAGCTTGCTATCTTACTCCTTCATTATTTTGGATGAAATTAGCAATCTTAACTTGGAGAAGTCTTATATGATGGGTAACCTTCTAAAAAGTTTCTTGAAAAGCATGCAAGTGATGACAAACCAGTTGAATGGACTCATGTTGGTATGTGGAGTCAATGGAATGATTAAATTCGTTTGGGGTATTACATGATTACTTTTTAACTTTGTGAATATTCATTTTATTTTAGTTTAGTTTATTTTTATTATGTTTTAGTTTCATATTTGTTGTACATATTTTTTTTGATATTATTTAAAGGGAAATGCTAACCAGTGCCTCTGGTGCACCGGTTAAGGATGCTAAAAAAGAAAATAATATTGTAGTTATTATATTGAAAACTGTGTAATTAATACTAAAAAAGTAAAATGTTTCCTTTTATGGTAATAGTTACTCCCTCAGTTTCTTTTTAAGTGTCTTTTTAGGGTGAATTTTTCGTTCCTATTTAACTATCTTTTTGATATTTTAAGGGTACGATTTGTCAATTATATCCTTTCTCAATTACTTTTATATTTTTCAATAAAACTAATTGATGCTATCTATTTGAAAAATTAAAGTTTGTTTGTTTATTTAAACAAAGTTTGTTTCTTGTTATCTTCAAATTTAAACAAAATTTTGTTCCAAACAATGGTTCCAAGAAGAGTTAAAATTCTATAAATAAGATGAGTAGCAATTGTTAAAAATTTCAAGTGTGACTCTAGCATTGTTTTTTTTTTTTATAAGCCAAGAGCAAAATGACATCAACATTGGTTGAAGCCATAGTTGAAGCTTTAACTTTAATTAAAGGAGTTGGAAGAACGTTACTTTTGATTAATGTGAAGTTGGAATAATTTTTATATTGACTTAAAATAATTAAAAAGATGTGCACACTATTTAGAAAATTGACAATTGTTTGTTATGAGAGAGAGTGCGCAAAAAAAAAGGATTTTGTTGGAGAAAAAGATAATAACTGACAATTGTTTGTTACAAGAGAAAGATAACATATTAAATTTATTGGAAAGATAAAGTGTGTGGCAAAAAATAGGAATTTATTGGTGATAAAAATGAGGGTATAATAGGAAGGAAATGTGCAAAAATACACATCGCTATTTTGGTGTTAATTTTCTAAAAAGACACTTAAAAAGGAACGATTGGAGTACCTTTTTTGGCATCCTTAACCAGTGCCACGGAAGCACCGGTTAGCATGACCCTTATGTTTTTGGTCTTTATAAAATTGGGAACTTCTAAGTTTAGTCGTTACATAAATTTAATAGCCTTTTTAGTCCCTACAAAAAAAAAATTCTTATAATTTTAGTCCCCACTAAAACAAAGTTTGTTAAATTATACTTACACTCTTAAATTTTTTACCGATTATTTTTAGAAAAGTTTAAAACACTATGAAAAGTCCATTTACTAAAATTTAGAATTTTTTTTTAACATGAAATGAATTAAATTTAAATTTTTAAAAACGACTAAAGTTCAAGATAAAAATAACAAAAATCTGAATATAGAAATCAAATTTTGCGATAATGTTTTATGGAGGAACTTTTAGTAATGTTCTTAACACGTCTGCAAAAGAATGTTAAAAAACTTAAGCGTTTAAGCATAATTAAAACAAATTTGAATTGAGTAGGTACTAATACTGAGTACAAAATTTTTTTATAAGGAGACATTGAGAAAGAATCTAAAACAAGCAAAGCTTGAATTAAAGGGCTTAATTGCACTTTTGGTCCTCGCATTTTGATCAGCTCACGAAAATGGTCATGTCTCTTTCCAATCGAACAAAACCGTCCTTAAACTATCATGTTTTTTGTAGTTTTAGTCCTACCCCCTATTTTCAACTACAGAAACGCACATAAATGGCAATTTTAGTCGTACCACCTATGCTCAACCATGAAATAAACAAGGAATAAAGCATGTGGGTACAAGGAATCTACTTTATTCAGCACACTAACAAAAAAAAACCTAATTTCTAAGACCGCTAATTTCAGGTAACATTTCTTAGAAATTAGGGTTTTTTGGTTAATGTGCTAAATAAAGGAAATTTCTTGTACCCACATGTTTTTATTCCTTGTTTATTTCATGGTTGAACATAGGTGATAGGAATAAAACTGTCATTTATGCGCGTTTCTGGAGTTGAAAATAGGGGGTAGGACTAAAACATAAAAAAACATGATAGTTTAGGGATGGTTTTGTTCGATTTGAAAGAGAAGGATCATTTTCGTGATCTGGTCAAAATACGGAGACCAAAAGTGCAATTAAACCTAAATTAAAGCTATAGATGACAAATCTTCAATTATAAAAACTTTTGACTCGACAAGCTGCATAGGAAATCACAAAGGTTCTCCTCCACCACCATCTCCACAAATGAATATAAATAGTTCAAGACAACTAAATCGTGTTTATAAATAGTCCAATGACGATCCAACAAACGATTTTGTCGCAGTTAACGTTATAGATTTAGGGACTTGAATGTAGTCATACTTTTAGATTTGTTTACTTTACTATTTTTGTCATTAACATGGATGATGAGAATTTGTTCGCATGTTCATATTTTTTTATTTTAACAACTTTTAATTAGTGTTGTAACAATTTACACTATAAACTTGATTGAATGAAAATTGTTTATTGATGAGAGTTTTTTCTTTTTTTTATCAAAATTGCAAAAGCAATTTTGTGATGTTTTAAAAAAAGAATTAGGTTGTTTAGATACAACAATATAAATGAATTTTTTTTTTACAAAATCACCTCCATCTTATGATATTTATTTTGAGCCCGTTTGTTATAGATTTTTTAAGAAAAAATATCACTTTTATGAGTATTGCATCCGTTTTGTAACAACTTTTTAAGAAAATCAAAATCTAAAAAAATCTAAAAACAAAGAAGTTGGTAAGAGTAGCTTCTCAAAATATATATATTTTTAGAAGAGAGAGAAAATATGGATTAAAAGATTAAACTAATTTTGTAACAAAAAATTGCTTTTATATAGGTGTATCCAATTAAACTAATTTTTTTTAAATGAATTTTACTACGCTAAACATTCTGATTTTTCATACAATATCTAAATTATTTTATGTCAAAATCACTTTTATTTTAATTTTTAACAAACGAACTCTTTCTCTCCCCTCTAAAAAAATATATTTTTTGAAAAACTACTCCTAATAGCTTTTCATTTGAAGTTCTTTTTGGATTTTTATTTTTGTAGATTCTATATTTTTTTTTATATTATAACAAACGGATACAATACACTTTAAAATAAATTTTTGTAAAGATAAGTGATTCTCTTTCTTAATTTTTATATCATAACAAACAGATATAAAACACTTTAAAATTATTTTTTGTAAAGATAAGTGATTCTTTTTCTTAAAAAGTTTTATAACAAACGGTCTCATAGGGCTCTTTGGTATGGATTATGAGCTCGTTTGTTATAGTTCTCTTAAAGAAAAATCAATTTTAAAAAAAAAAATAATAATCACTTTTAAGAGTATTGTATGCGTTTGTTACCACTTTTTTAAAACTCAGAATCTAAAAACAGTTTCAAATGATAAGTTGTTAAGATCAGCTCCTCCAAAAATAGTTTTTTTTTTTAAATGAGAGAGAAAATAAATGTCAACAGATTTAGGGTCCGTTTGTTACAGATTACAATAAAAGTGATTTTGTCATTGAATAATTAATAGATTATTTTTATAGAGATTTTATTAAAAAAAACAAAATTTGTTTTGTCTTTTTTTATCATTTGATTTTTTTCTCCCTCGTGAGCTTAACTCAGTTGGTAGGAACAATGCATAATGCATGCTAGGTTCGGGGTTCAAACCCCCACCACCAATTTTTTTCAAAATAACTTAGTTTGTTTGAATACAACATAAAAGAATATTTTGTTACAAAACTATGTTAAATATTTTTACACTTAATTTCACTCATCCAAAAGGTATTTTTTGTTACAAAAGACACAAAAGAGTAAAAACAATATGTTGAGGTGTCGAATGATTAGAAAATGTCGAGGTATTTTCATAAATAGATATCTTACTTACTAAAACTTGTCTGGTCAAGCTAACCCTAACCCTAAATCTAACATAGCAATTTCCCTCCCATTCGAACGCATTTAATTCACAGGTTTGACCTCCTTACTCTTTTAACATGCAATAAATTATTTCATTTCAAATTGTTTGTCATTCATTAAATAATTTAAGGCAATTCATTTCAAATTTGAGAGCATTTCCTAATCAGTCGATCTGAATTTTTTCTACTGCATTTAATTCACACCTATTTCCTAATCAGTTGATCTGAATTTATTCTATTGCATTTAATTCACACCTTTGACTTCCTCATCCCTTTAACACGCAATAAATTCATTTCATTTCAAATTGTTTGTCATTTATTAAATGGTTTAAGGAAATTCATTTCAAATTTGAATGACAGTTTAACGCCAACAAACAAAGTCAAATCATTCATATGTTTGACCTTCTCATTTAAAAGAAATTAAATGCTCATAAACTCTTATCTTAATCATCATTCATTCATTTGAAATTCAAAAATTCACTCCTATCATCATTCATAATATCCTTTGATTTTCTCATTAAAAAGCAATTGTGACAATTAAAACAACATTAAAGCAATTTTTAGTTATGATTTCACTCCCTCCTATTCTCAAATCCTTTCAATGCAAATGAATGTGTGTTTTAATTGTCTATTGGAATATACAAACTCGATATAAATGTGTACTAATAGCATTCAAACCGTTTTTGAAAGTTATATAACAAAATAATTAATTAGCATTGGAAATAGACATGCACATTAAGTATCATTATGAGTGATGAATGTCTATGAGGAACACGAAAGGAAAGAGCTTAATGGACAATTGACTTATTTCAGGTACTATATATACACACTGAGATTTGTTTTGCTATAACAACAAAGATATCACCCTTTACATAAGAGGTAGCCATGATGGACAGCCAATCTGCCATAAATGTCACAAAATCCCCCATTCACTGCCAAAGAGGTTTTTTTCCCTCAAAAGATGATATCTTTATCTGCATTTTCGTTTTCATATGAGTTGAGATTTTGCAATTGCTTTTTGGTGTCTTTCTTACGATTTTTGCGTTTACAAATATGCTTTTATGGGAATATGAACCAACATATCCACCTTATATTCATCTCTTGAGACTTAAATGACCTACCTATCACGTATAGTACCATCCAAAAGAGATATGTTTGATAACATACATGATTTTGTAAAGTCAATGTTTGTCATATTTGTTATCCTTTGTTCATGTTATGTAGCATTTGTAAGAGGAAAAAATGTTATAAATAAATAATTCCTATTAAGATTGTAAGCAAGGCACAAAATTTGTTTGAGTTTTATGTATGATTGCTTTTAATTGATATTGACAGCATCATTGAGCATCAACATTAATCCTAACAACGATAAATATATTGATACTATGAAATTTATATATATAACATATCACACTGAATTTAATACCTATGTTGTATGTTGTTTAATCTTTGTTGTATCAGCATTATGTAGTTGCTTCTTTCTTTCTTTATTACATTGTTTCTCATATGGATGTTATGTATCCTACTAAGTCTCGGTTTTGCTAATCCTTTTTGCTATTCTTAAATACTAAATCCTTTTTAATGTGCTATTTTTTAATACTACAAGTTTTATTGATTACTACACTAATCATATGTATGGTTACTTGAAACACTAAATGTACGTATGATTACTTGAAGTTAGTTGTAAATTTAACCCCTTTGGATCAGATCTATATTCGAAGAGAGTTTGCAATAATCTCATCAAAATTACATTGGTCAATCATTACTTGAGAAATAATAGTGATGTTTTCAAATACGTTACAAATTTAGTACGATTCATACGTCATTGAAGGACATATTAAGGCACATTTTATCGCTATATTGTATATCTAATAAGGATTTGTCTAACATGTGCAGCATTGCACATGTTAAAACAATTAAAAGTAAAAAAAAATGAAAAATATATTTTTAATTAAAAAATTATATATTTAATATTAAATGTACGTTTCAATACAAACTTATTATTTTGTTTAAAAAAAATACAAATTTATTATTTTAAACTTCTTAATATGTGCAAATTTGCACATGATGGAAACAATCATCTAATAATCACATTTGTGTTTTTCGATAGACTCATACATGACACATGTCAAATATAACTTATTGATCGTTATAAAAGTTGATAAGACCAGTGCGTCGCACGGGTTGAAAGTCTAGTATTGATAATCTTTTTCCTCTTCAAGAAAATAACAAATCTTTTTATTTGAAAATCAAATCCAAAGATAAAACCAACTAACCACTTACCCTGTATAAATATAACTCGTGCCCATTGTTTCATATCATTAATTCTGCTCACTCACTATTTTCTAACTTGGTTAGGGCGGATTGTATGTGCTAATTTCCATTTAGCTAATAAGTCTGTAGATATTGAGGTTCCACAAGCGGTACTTCCTGATACTATATTTGAAGCAGTTGTTCGAATTCCTTATGAAATGCAAGTTAAACAAGTTTGTACTAATGGTAAAAAGGGGGCTTTGAATGTAGGTGCTGTTCTGATTTTACCAAAGGGTTTTAAATTGGCCCCTCCTGATCGTATTTCGCCCGAGATTAAAGAAAAGATAGGTAATTTGTCTTTTCAAAGTTATCGTCCCACAAAAAAAATATTCTTGTGGTAGGCCCCGTTCCTGGAAAGAAATATAGTGAAATTACCTTTCCTATTCTTTCTCCATATCCCGCTATTAAGAGAGATGTTCACTTCTTAAAATATCCTATATACGTAGGCGGGAATAGGGGAAGGGGTCAGATTTATCCCGACGGGAGCAAGAGTAATAATAATGTTTATAATGCTACAACAACAGGTATAGTAAATAAAATTATACAAAAAGAAAAAGGTGGATACGAAATAACGACAGGGGATGCATCGGATGGACGGGAAGTGATTGATATTATACCGCCAGGACCAGAACATCTTGTTTCAGAGAGTGAATTTATCAAACTTGATCAACCATTAACGAGTAATCCTAATGTGGGTGGATTTGGTCAGGGGGATGCAGAAATAGTGCTTCAAGATCCGTTACGTATACAAGGTCTGTTGTT
>Ga0315913_1007695_pt1 | contig 12873 bp, 3 predicted proteins | sample MpolsnodulesMG_FD_207736 | JGI IMG/M metagenome (GOLD analysis project Ga0315913, IMG submission 207736) | Medicago polymorpha root nodule microbial communities from Los Angeles, California, United States - small nodules | ecosystem: Host-associated > Plants > Roots > Nodule | place: USA... | reverse complement strand
CGGGTGAATTTGCCAAAGTTAGTGTTTTTTTTTGAATTTTTGAAAATGAATTTTGTGACTTTGAAAATAATAAAACAAAATGGTGTAAAGTTTGTGATTAGAAATGTAATAGAAATGAGAGGAATTGAAATTGGAATATTTGGTGTGAAGAAATTGAGTTTTCTTGAGAACGAAACAACAAAATAAAAATGTGAAAAAAAATAAAATAAAAAATGCATAAAAAAAAGGAAAATTTGAAGTTAACTTCTGGAACAAGTAATTAAAGGGGAAAACATTAATGGGAATGTGTTTGGTGTGAACAAAAAAAAGTTTATATTCAAAAGGTCAAAAAATGGGGTATGACAGTGCTGGAAGAATGTTTTGTGGAAGATGCAACCAGAGTAGAAATGCAGTCCCTAGGCGTGTGTTCTCGAATATGCAACTACAAAATGGTTGGAAAAAAAACTTAACTTGGTTAATTCACTGTTGCTATTGTTTACTGTTCAGGTTCAAAGTGCACGTTCAGGTTATGCATAGTACTGGGTCTACCAGCTTTATTTTGTTTGACAAAAATGTGTCCAATTATGTTGGGAAAAGTGTGCAAGATTTGATAGATGTGCATGTATATGTCTGCAGATGTAAATCTTAATATTTAAAAGCATATATTGAATAATAGTAGCATATCAACTAATTATTTGGTAATTTTTAGAACAAAAATGGAGGAGACTATCCATTGGGGCTTGATACTTTAATTGGGAAGTAGAGGCTATTTAAGGTGGAGATTATAGAGGGCAATTTGGTGCATAACTAGCGCAACTATGTTGTAAAGCATACATCTGACAGTGCTGAAGTGGTCAAAAAATTTATATCTCTTCATAAGATTCAAGTTATTATTTTGTGCGTATTAATTCAATATGAATACTGATGATTACTGAATAATATATTCTGGTATCTCTTATTCATTAATCTCTCCCATTTGTTGTTTAGATTTCTAATGATGAAAATGAGGCTGATCAAAATGAAGGTGCCAATAGTCTTGCTCCACCAGCATTGTTCGAGGTAAATTGTTGATGAATATTCCAGTCTCTGCATTCAATATTATGTTGGAAGGTTGTCTGCTCTAAATCATCTATGTGACTTGATGTGTCCTTTATTTTCCGGCATATAGGATATGGTTGTTGAGTGCGGTGATTCAACTATTTCTGGACCAAAGGACACAGCTGAGGAAAACACACTTGAAGGCAAGATGGTTGGTAAGAGAGCTGCTGATAGTGTTGGATCTGTGACAAAGGATGTTGAGGAAGTTGGTGAAAAGTCAATCACAAAACCCACAAAGCTAAAGTGTGTCAAAGTTGAGAAGGATCCTTAAGATGTTGTGATCGTGTTTCAGTGTTTCCTATGAAACTTTTTGTTTGCATTATGGAATAATTAAGAGTTGTTGTTTCTGTCTCTGTTCAGTCTGGAATCCTATTTTGCAACTTCTTATAATGATGTATTGTAATGATACTTCGCGCCTGTGTGCTACCCTTCTAAATTATGTTTTCCTCAGTACTTTTGGTTTATCAGCTATCTAACAACTGAATTGCATTATGATTTCTTGAATTTTTTTGTTATCAAACTTTTTAATTATAACATCTTTATGCATTTCAATTTCATATGGTGAAAAACATTCTCTTATCTTGCTTTTTAACAAGGTGGAAAGAAAGTTCTTTCTGGCGTTTTATAATTTATAAGTAATATACACTTCAATAACTCCTTTTCAAGTATTGATCAAAACCAAAATGAAATTGAATTTTTTTCATGTTCATGATAAAATACTTATAAATTCATTTGTATTGATCAAACGTTAATTTGTTATATATTTATAAACTACGAAAACATATGTTAACTATGAGAACATTTAAAAAACTGAGTTATGTTTCATTTATATTATATTTGTTCTAAAAGAGCAAACAACATTTTCTCTGTTAATATTATCATTAAAAGTTCATTGTTGCCGCAATATAAACGATTATTTCTGGATAGTAGCTCTGAGTCTTTAGGATAGAGTGTTATTCAACTGATAATGTCATTGTAAAATCAGAAATGAGGTTAATAATTATGAAAAATAATTATAAAACAGAAAAGCATATGTACTATGTTCGTGTTTCTATTGTACGCATCTACGACTTGCTGCTGTAAGATAAAATAGCAAAGTTAGATTTTATGATGCACCAGGTGAAATAAGTCAATTGGAATATAAGAAAACTTTAATGGAAAAAATTAAGGCAGTAAAATTATACATCATTTGAATATAAAGATGTATTTACTGTAGATGTGAAACCTTTCATATTGCAGCACATTAGCCAATGTCTTTAAAACTTTATTGTCATAGATAACCTACAATGATTAATGTCCATGTTGTTTTCCCCTTGGTCAGCATTTATAACAAGTTTGGCAATGGCGGCACAACCTTTGGTTTCTCTACATTTTCAGTCTGATAGCAGACATCTGTTGATGTATTCCTAAAAAGGCTAAACAAGTATCTCATTTTTCTTCTACATGTGCTTAGTTTCAATCGCAGCAGGGTGATTAGAGCTGTTTTTTTTCATGCCAACTTCTTTGTTCTAACACAATTTTCAGGTTGTTATCAATATGGGAATCGAAAAGAAATGCAAAAAACTCCATTCAGATGCTCCTTTGACTGATATTACTAATGGTAATGACCTTTCCTTCATATTCATTTGCATTTTATGTTGCATAAAAATCTTCTCAGATTGTGAACATCAGTTTCATCCTCCAAGTGTAGTTGATCCTCGAACTAATACTGCATCCCCAACAACTGGAAGCCTGCCTCGCAAATGGACACCAATTCCTCCGGGTAAATATGTCCTCAAACGTCCAAAGGTTACAGGGGAAGGGAACCAATGCTATTCTTCTAAAGAGAACGCACAACACTGTGTCTCATCCAAGCTAACAGTTCATGGAAAAGGTAATTGACACCCGCTATATCTGACTCTCTAATATATGGCTCTGTTGTTATGCGCTTATTTTAGTTGGATGGCCTCTGAACCATTGTAATGATTCAAATGTTTGCCATTTCATGACACATCTCGCACGTATTCTCTTGGTGGCAAGCGTACGTTAGCACAACTAGGTGTTGTAAATTATGGTGACTATGGTATGTGCGAAGGTTCAGAGGAAAAAAATGACACTAGGAATGGTACGTCTATTTATCTGATAGAAATAATTAAAATGTTCTTGACTGATCCGGGAGCTGACTTATTATACATACATCATTCTTAATGGTTTTCTACATAAGCTTTAGCAACAAAATAATCCAAGGGAGCTGACTTATTTGACCGTTGCATTAAGTGGCATAGCGGTGTTGCTTATTTCAGGGGGAAGAACGACACATTCAAGATTTGGTATTCCTATTACTATTGACTAATTCTCTACATGCGGAATACATAAAAAAAAAAGTCCCCTTGCTGAGTTGGTTTCAAAGACAAGGCTTATTGTGTGGGACGAAGCGCCGATGATGCATAGGCATTGTTTTGAAGCTCTTGACCGCAGTTTAAGAGACATTCCCGAAAATATTAATAATGGTAGCTTAGATATACCTTTCGGTGGCAAGGTAGTCATCCTTGGTTGTGATTTTCGACAAATTCTACCGGTGATACCAAAAGGAACAAGACAAGATATAGTTTATGCAAGCATCAATTCATCACCTTTGTGGAATCATTGTGAAGTTTTAAGATTGACAACCAATATGCGGTTATTACACGGTTCTTCAAGCAACGATATTGAAGAAAGGTCAAATTTTAGTCAGTGGATTCTTGGCATTGGAGATGGAACTATCGGGGACATAAACGACGGAGATGTACAAGTGCGAATTCCAGATGATTTGCTTCTCACCAGCTCAGGTGACCATAAAGCTTCTATGGTTGATTGCATCTATCCTTCTCTTTTAGATAACATGCATGATCCCACATTTTTCCAAGATAGAGCAATTTTAACACCAAAAAATATAATTGTTCAAGAGATTAATGACTACGTGATGTCCTTAATTCCCGGTGAAGAAAAGACATACTTGAGTTGTGATTCACCTCTTTCAAGCAACTCAAATGTTAACAGGCCGGACGATGTACACACACCAGAATTTTTAAATACTATCAATGCTTCTGGTATTCCAAATCATAAGATAACATTAAAGATCGGTATCCCTGTGATGTTAATGAGAAATTTGGACCCAACTTCTGGTTTGCGTAACAAAACTAGACTGATAATTACAAGGATGGGCAGGTATGTGCTCGAGGCAAGGGTGATAACTGGTGACAACATTGGAGAAAAGGTTTATATACCCCGATTTTCACTGAGCCCATCTGACTCTAGAATTCCTTTTAAGTTTCAGCGTCGGCAATTTCCTATATCTGTATATTTTGCAATGACGATCAACAAAAGTCAAGGTCAATCACTAAAGCAAGTAGGAATATACCTACCGCAGTCAGTATTTTCACATGGTTAGCTTTATTATCCTATCTTGTGTACTGAACCTTAATTGTTTATAGTTTATTTAACATTCAATATGTTGTGCTGCCAAGGCATACTTTTGCATATGCAACTGTTTTGTGTTTTCTTCTATATTAGTAGTGCGTGAAAGGACTTCTGATACGTTGCCATTCCATTATAGAGTTATATAAAATTTGAAAACAGACTGAATACAAAAGCATTGTATCATTATGTTTGTACACTATGCACAAAATTCATGGTAATATGAATTTGATTCACTTGTTGCTGTATAATTTCCTGTTGTATATCAATCCTAATGAACATCAACATTTTTATCCAATTAAGTTCCCTTTCATTCCAATTGATATGCGTTTATGACAAATAATTAACGAGCAAACTCATACACAGAGAATACGTTTTTCAATAGACCATAATAATTTATAAACACTTTTAGGGGAGTTGTGTACATAATATTTCACAACTACTGTTTAAAATATATTGCAAGTGGTGTTATGAACTATATATGACCCGTGCGGCAGCACGGGTGGAAAGTCTAGTTAACTTTTCAACTGTAGAAGTGGTGGCCCACAAAATCTCGAAATCTCCTCAGAGAAAATCTGAAATGACTACTCTTGAGAGTCATGATTAGCGTGACATCCCGCTTTGGAATAGTTAGAGTTTTCTCAAAAATGCCAATTCTTTCCTTTGAATATATTCAGTCGAAAATGACATTTTTGGGGGGCAATTTGTTAGATGGTATTTTCACCAGCCTCATTTAATGTGGTCAACATTAGTTGACTTTTGCTCTTGCAGGAATCGAAGGCCTTTTCCTCATTTAAAGGAGTTTCGACGAGATGTTGGACTCAGCATAAAAAGTCTTGAAACCTTGAAGTTCGACAAGATACGAGTCAAAAAGCAAAACCGTCGAAGTCAAGCAACTGCCTTTGAAGCGGGAAGATTTGAATTTCAAAAGAGAAGTAGTTTCCTCAAAAGAGAACGTGGGAGACAAGCAATTGTCTACAAGGAAAGATTGTTGATCGTGGGATTAGTTTCTTTCTAAGTTATTTCCTATGTATAAATCGTAATTTTCCGTAGGGAAAACCGGTCGTAAATCACCTATACAGAATTCTAAAACACTCGAAGTACCTGCGCGAGAGAAAATAGCATAAAGAATGCATGTAAATGATTTGTCGAACCACCTTTATTTTTAATGCATTGTATTTTACCTTTCCTTTAAGTTTCTGCAATTTAAACTTAATGCATTTACTTTGCTTTTAAAACCCTTTTTCTGTCGAAAGACGCCACACAGTCCCATCTCGTTCGTTAAGCAATCTACGAGCTCGATGAACGCACGAAAACAAATGCACAACATGTCCTAGGATCTCTGGTTTGGTCCTGCTCGTAATAATCAAAACCAGCCCGTATTGTTTACCAAAAAAGCCGGTAAACAAGCGTATGAGTATTTATAGTAACACTTTTGCATATTATCCGAATGACGCGGCCAACACTACTAAACCATTCTTTGGCTAATTTCGTCGTTGGTGTGTGAGTTTCCCTCACTGGGGGGATCGTGGCTCTCGATGTTCAGATTTCAGTCTCCTTAGTCACATCATAATCCGTTAACATAGTCCTTCATGTGTATCTCCACTTTGATCATGCTTTGCATCTCATCTTCTTTCCGGTTAGTTGTCCCATAGACAAGGAAATCGAGATCTTTGTGTCATTGTTCAGTTCCACTTTATCTTGACTGATTCTAATGTCATTATGCCCACATACTCAGTTGGAGGGCTCGAGAAAGAATCAACTTTCTTCACTCGGCTACTCCAACATCACTTAACCTTTCATCGATTAGGGGTTCAATTGACTAAAGTATAATCGCCTATAAGTCGAGGTCGTCTAACATGATAATTATTTTTGCATGTAAACACAAAGAAAAAATAAGGTTTGCATGGAACTTAATTAGTTGAACTGAGTTGGCTTTTATAATCATGTGATTTGAGCCAATGAATTGAATTGAGCTATTCTTCTCTTTTTGACGTTGAATTGAGCTATTCTTGAACTTGAATCAAGTCGGGTTCGAACTCAAATAATATCAATTAAACAGGGCTTAAACGCACTTTTAGCCCCCTATGTTTGTCATCTTGGCAATTTTGGCAAATATAACGGGTCAAAATTGCATTTTTTTTTTTGTTAGGAAACCAAAATTACTACGATGACAAATATAGGGGGCCAAAAGTGCGTTTACAAATATATTTTTGTACAAAATGCTTTCTCTTTTTGAAAAGATAAATTTTTGGAAGGTTGTTTTTCCAAAACATCCGTTTTACAAAGTTAATAATTAATATAAAAAAAAAACTTGCAAAAATAAATAAAAAAGAGTAATGATAATTTGATGACAATTTTTGTGCCAACCTTCTTTTTTTCTCTTTTTATTGTTTAAATATAATAGAATGAGAAAAAGAAAAAGAGAGGATAAAAACATCATGTGAGTATGAGAGAAAAATTATCCAAAAATTGTCACAAAATGTTTGTACAAATATCATTACTCAATAAAAAATCCAGATATGTATATAGAAGATATAAGATAGGTTTGATAGTTGAGTGGAGGAGATGAGAATGAGAGTGACGAAGAGATTGAGAGTTTGATCGTCACTCGTAGTATACTGGTAAAAAAAATATTAATTTACAATATTTTGTTTAAAAAACAAATTGTTACTACCTTTTCTATAAGACAAATCCAAATCCAAATTTTGTTATAAAAAATAATAACTTTTTTATAATGGTACCCTTTCAAAATAAAATAAAGTAAATCTATATAACGAGGAAAAGGTAACCTTTTAAAAAGATAACAAAAAATTATTTTTTCAAAAATATTCAAACTAAAAAAAGATATTCCAAAAACTAATTTTAAAAAGATGAATTAAAAAATACTATTTTATTTAAAAAAAACATTTTTTTTAGAGTTTTCTATAAGACAAATCCAAACCAAAATTTTGTTATAAAAAATAATAACTTTTTTAAAATGGTACCCTTTCAAAATAAAATAAAGTAAATCTATATAACGAGGAAAAGGTAACTTTTTAAAAAGATAACAAAAAATTATTTTTCCAAAAATATTCAAACTAAAAAAAGATATTCCAAAAACTAATTTTAAAAAGATGAATTAAAAAAATACTATTTTATTTAAAAAAAACACTTTTTTTTTAGAGTCAATAAAGTTAAAATTAAAAAGGAAAAATATCTTTAAAAAAAATCACGAAAATAAAAACCTTAAATAATTATTACTACCTTTTCAAAATACAAATTTTTGTTACACTAGTATGGTGACTTGTGTCAAGCACAAGGTGACTCTTTGTGGCTTGAATGATAATGATTTATGTTTTAAATAAATTTTACGGTTGTAAAAAAAAGTGTTTAAAACAAAATATGATAATGTACTGTATTAGATTAAGGTAATAAAATCCTATGTACTAATATTCAAAGTTAATATTTAAATTTTTAAGGTAAATTTAATGAATAAATGATATTACTGGGATATGGTTTTTTTAAAAAATTTAAATAAATAATTTCGATATTAATCTTGGGTAAAATATTTTTATTAATGGAAATTATAAATAAATTTCAAATCAAGATCAATTAAAATTTTAAATTAATTGAAAAATTAAAAATAATTAAATGAGTCAACATTCCTTTTGACCAAGCAAATATCAGTCAACATTTTGAATTAAAAGTAAATTATGTGAATTAAAACAACCTATTAATATTCAACAAAATTTAAAATTTTATAATAATCATTGATAAGCATTGGAACCAACAAAAAGATAAAGTAACAAATAAAATCGAACAGCATATTAAAATTCAAAAAGTATAATCAAAATTTTAAAATAATATTTAAATAATGAAATTAGGAGTTGGGTTTGTGGTTCAGAAAAAATCACACGGAACTTAAAAAATTGATACTTGTACAACGAATCTCTAAGTTAAATGTAGATGTGACGGTCTTTGTGAGGTAAGCTCAGTTGGTAGAGACCTTGCATAATATATGTAAGGTATGAGGTTCAAACTCCGTCCACCATTAAAAAAGATAAAACTTATTTATTATAATATTGTACTATCCAAATCAACCTTTTTTTTCACAAAAGATAAATTACAAAAAAGATAAATTAAAAAATGACAACTAAAAGTCATCTCTTTAAAAACTTTCCTAAAAAAGAAGGTTGATTATCATAATTTTATTTTAGCTTCTTAAAAAAAGATAAAAAAAAATATGGCCTATTTAAACATAGTTTAGCCTCATAATACGTCTACTTTTGTGATCAAACTCTCTTAAGAAAAATAGTTAAATACTCGTATATCCTTCAATGTTCATTTGTTTTGAGTACCAGTTACTTGTTTGCTACCCATCATAATCATTCTTTGATCAGTAAGTATCACATATCAGTTATGTTCAACTATTTTTTCATAAAATTCATTTCATTCTTATACCTTTATATTTGTTTACTTAAGTTAGGGGAAGCGAGGAAACAACTTCTCTACAATCATTCTCTGATTTTGCGTAGTTGTTTGTCGTTGGTGATGGTGCATTAGGTTTGGGTCTTTGGTATAATGAGTAGAATGATTAAGTGATATAAAAGGTATGTTTCATTATCACCCGATCCCGCATGACAATTGTTACAATATTAGATAATGTGATTATCTTTTCTTTTCTCTATTACGTTTAATTGTATATAAGAATCTTATAGAATGTGTGAAAATGGCTTCTTTTTTTTATATATTATTTGTTCTGGATCGGCTAAAGACATTTATGCCCAATTACATAGACCCAATATAAACACAGTCTAAATTTTGTGTTTGACAATATTACTCGCAACACACCCCCTTTCCGCGAAGGGTAGTTCGGAGCAACAGACATCAGTTCAAACAAACAGTAACGATCATCATCATGGCTCCCGCAGACCTCTCCTCGATAGTTACATTTCATAGGAATTCATAACCGTCGAGCACACATGTTCGTACAACACCTCTGCAAACATCCACCTCTATATAAAGGGGACTCTTGGCAGTCCCCAAGGTTAGAATCTAATCTCTCTCTGAACCCTCATTTTGATCTCATACAGACTTAAGCGTTGGAGTGTCTGCATGTACACACCCCCCGCGTTCTAGTTATCAATTAAAGCATTCCACCACCGTAAAACCACTGTACAAAACTGCACCGGTAGTCACCTTCTGATGAGGTATGATCAGTGGCTCCGTCTGCGAGAAATTATAAGTTATCCCCGTATTACATACAAAAACCAAATCTTTTCAAACTAAAAAACACCATGACTATCAACGGTGCCAATTCACGAATTAAGAGCGAAGTCCACCACATCTACCGCAACGAATAAACCTCCACACCTTCTCATGTAGACAGCCCCAGGCGAGGAACCTCTCAGTAGATTCCCTAACATGTGGTACCGATGTAGGAGAAGCCTCTCTATGGTCTTCCTCGACCCGACGAAGTGGCTGAAAATTCCACTCCTGCAGAGGCCATAGTTAGCAAGCTGCTCCGTACGGTTCAACGACAAACGTCGATAATCGAGGAGCAGAATCGACGCCTTGCAGACCTGTAAAAAGATCATCCAAAGAGGCAACTGGCCCCTCCCCGCCAGGCTCTTTCCTCAACATGTAACAGAAGAGGAAGGAGCCCTCGCCCGTCCAGATCAAGACCGCCTCGACACTCGGTCAGCATGAGCTCTTCGAGCTACATTCATCGCTCACCCAACAAAAGGTCTCCCTGACAATCTCCCCCGCAGAGGACTCCACCAAGACGCAACAGACTCTCGTGGTCCTCTTCTGATTCCGATGACGGTTGTGCATCGTACAATTTGTTCACTCGTCGCATTAGAGAGACTCACATCCCTCGGTGGACTGGATAAACCACCGCAAATGGACTCTTATGATGGGACTATTGATCTGGACCAATATATAGAGAACATTGAGACCGTCACACAGAGATGTGCGGGGCGCTGTAAAATGTAAACTCTTCGTCACCGCCCTCCAGCGAGGAGCCATTACATGGTTCAAGAACTAAAGAAGGAATTTTATCTACTCACGGGACGATCTATGCCATGAGTTCACTGCTCACTCCACTGCTTCGAGGACCCAACCCAAAACTGGGGCGTTCCTCGAAGCAATAATGCAAGGGAAGAGAGAATCTCTCAGATACTACATGTCTTTGAAGACAACTTCGTACATAGGAATCATATTTCCCGTATACTGCGAACAAACACGGTCCGATGTGGTTTCTTCACAAAAAATAAATGTCTGATGTGCTCGGCAGGTTCACCTCCCAATCTTCTCTCCTCCCAATGGAGCTATACAGAATTTTCGTCGTCCCAATCAACGCAAACGACGATACCGTCTCCAAAGGCTTGTTCCCTACCCAAGAAACGTCGTGTATTGTAGCCTCATTTCTATATGGAGTACCTACCATGTCAAACCTGAAAGAGGAAGAAAGGTAAAATGTATTTGACGTTTTAAATCCACCTTTCCTTCACCCATTAGTCCGATCATGGCAAGGAAGGCCTCTAAATCCTCGCAAAAAGGTTACAACTTCGAAGGAAAACCAAAAGATATAGAGGAAACCACCATTCACGGCGGTGCAATATCCATCACCGTGGCAACAAGATAGAACCCTAACGAGTTATAACTCATCACTGGTGGTTTCTAACAAGACATGGACTCTAAGTCCTAAAACTATCTACTTACGGTGGAAACCGCCATAACTAAAGGAGGAAAAAACTATAACTGGCATAACCCTAACCATAACATACATAAGCACCAATTTTACAGTTTTTAACAAGGCAAAAAGGATCAAAACGCATAAAGTAAAACGATAATACTGAGAGAACGAACATGTTGAATGTTGAAGATGAATTGGGTCCGGAAGTGAGTGGTTGAGGGACTAAAATGCACTAGAACTGTTGACAGTCCCCAAGGTTAGAATCTAATCTCTCTCTAAACCCCCTGCATCGGTAGTCACCTTCTGATCAAGTATGATCATTATTTATGATAAATAAGTTTATATCTCCATCATTAAAAAAAAAATGTTTATCTAGACTACATCATCAGATAAATTTAGGGGGGAAAGGAGAAAAAATAAGATTCTTTTTAAAAATGTTAATATTTCAAAATCAATCTTTCATATAAAAAAGAACAGAGAACACACCGAAAAATATATATTTTTCTCAAAGGACAAAAAATATAACTTAAAATATCTGTTTTCCATGCGAAAGTAGATTCAAATCAATAATTTATTTCAAAAAGAGATTACATTTCAAAATGAATTAAGAAATGAGAGTGAATAGAATGAGTCTTCAACAAAAAAAGGAGTATAAAAAGAGTGTTTCAATGACACATTCGACAATTCGACATGGATTGATACATTTAGTATTTAAATCAAGAGTCAGGATCCGTTGACACTAGGTGTAAGTTAAAACGACTTACACCAAATGTCAACCGCTCATACAAATTAATCTTGTGGTTAATAATTACACCTCACAAAATATCAAAAGAGGACACACACATGAACATTTCTCCTGCTTCTTGAACTTGTCGAAGTCTAAGATCGGAAAAACGGCCACCATCTTCTGCTGTGAGGAGGAGTGTAAAATTGATAGGCTGAAGATCTAATTATTTTGATTATGTGAAACGATATTTGATTCTTGGTATAATCCAATATTGAAAATCCATTTCCATTTTATTTTGTTAGATCTTTATTAGGTGCAAGATCCTAATAATTTTAAGAACAATCATAGTTTGAAGAAATTAAAGAGTTGCGATCAAGATCCATGACTTATATAGACTTATTGAGTGGCTAAATCCAATGTAATATGAATTGTGATAAGGATACTTAATTTCTTACGATCCAAAATATTAAAGCAATTGATCCCCAAATTAATGTAAGTTTCAAAATTTCAAAGCAATCAGTTGAAAGGAACAACGAAAATGCCGACGGCCCGAGTCAGTACATAAGCTCGAGTGGAGGTAGAGCATATAGAATTACATACGTTATGAGTTTGTCAAGAGTTCATTATATAGGGTCTAGGAGACCGTTGTGTGATCTTGGGGAAGCCGTTATGAAAGACACCCATTATGACGAGATTGAATGGTCCCTCCCTATATGCTATTCTCTCACGCCCTATTCTTCAGATTCTTAAATTCGAAATGTTTCAATGTGTTTTGGAGGTTTCTATGGGATATATATGCCATTCGGATTCTTTGATCCAAACTGCATAAAGCGTGCGAGAAACTTATATAGAACGGGAAAAGAAACGATCTTAGTTTATAACGGGCTAGACTTTTGGGCTAGTCCAGAACATATATAATACACATTCGATTACCAAAAGTATAGGTTCTTTG